>OGMN01002288.1_pt1 | contig 11262 bp, 6 predicted proteins | sample 1573211 | NCBI WGS metagenome assembly OGMN01 (sample SAMEA2581876, study PRJEB24529) | metagenome | biome: Human gut stool | place: China | collected 2011
AAAGCAGATATTCAAGAACAGTCCCGATTTGGGATATGCGTCAGGAATACGAAGCTGATGTGATTGAAACATTGGAAAGCACTTTCGGAGAGATTGAGAATAAGAGTAGTCTTGCCGAAGCAATTATGGGAGCAGCAAGAAATGCGGCAGAGGATAATATCCCTGATTATCTGCAAGACCTTTACTATGCAACCGAGGGCAGTTCATTTGAGGAAGTGGAAGAGGATATTGTGGCTTCCATTTATAAAAATGTTGTAGCAAACAGTGTGGCATATATGATGATGTCAAGGCTTGGCGTTGATACGGACGGTTATTTTGAACTTGATGATTTCAGAGATGTTACCAATTTCAATACGCAGGAAACACTCAATGCACTTGGATTTGCTACCAGTGATATTGCAGAAATGGGATTGACGGAAATATCTAAAACAATTACTGCACTCAACCGTCAAAATCGCATAATTGTCGGTCAGGACAGAAATGAATACAATAAGGTTGAAAATAACGACGAAAGGAGTTTGGACAATGAACGAACTGACCTACACGATGGTGGGCGATTACAGCCTTCCGAACCTGAAACTTCCACAGCAGCCGGAAGTGACTTTGGGCAGATACGCTCAGATGAGGAGAGATTTTCTGAAGGAACATCACAGAGTCCTTTACTACAATCTCCTGACGAGGGGCGAACTGACACAGCACTTGGCGGAAGTGGAACAGAGAGCCAGCAAGATGGAGGAAACAATCCTGAGCCAGATGGCACAGAAAGAGGGAGTGAGCGAACAGATGAAAGCGGAGGATATGATGAAATGGGTTCGTCTGATGAACTCCCTTCGCAGCTCGGCACAGGAAATCGTGAAAGCGGAAGTGATATTCGCTTAGAGTATTACGACAGAACACACGAGGATAAAAGCCTTCCGTTCTTTGGGCGTGATGAAGTAATCAATGAAATTCTCAGAACGACACCACATTTATCAGCAAGTCTGGAAGAAATCAAAGATTATTATGAACGTAATCCTGATAACAAAGACCGCACAGAGTATATAAAGAGTATTTTCAATAATGATTATACCGAGCTTACTTTAGAGGATGGCAGGACAGTAGGGTACAAGACCTTTGAAAACGTTCTGCATTTGTGGGAGGGCAAATACGACAGCAGAACCGCACAGAGTTTTTATGATTGGGCTGTTATTGCTCGACATTTTGAAGCTATGCGATTATTGGGAGAATTAAGTGACAGCATAAAACCATTACCGTCAATGGACGGTCAGATGACATTCATATTAGACGGTCGGGCAGAGGAAAAGAAAACCTCTGCCTTTACTTTTTCTCAGGAGATTATCGACGCTGTTCTTGCGAATGGAAGCGGATTTTCTGAGGGTAAAATGCGTATCTATGAGCAGTTTGAAAAAAGCCTTTCAGCAAAAGAAAACGCAGACTTCTTAAAAAATGAGTACGGTTGGGGCGGCTCTTATCCAGTAATAATCGGAGCAGGAATTGATGAGAGTCACGATGGAAAAGGTATTACGATTACGAAAGGTATCGGTAAAGAAAATCCACATATCCCGCTTTCGTGGTCGCAGGTGGAGAAACGTATCGGGGAACTTATCCGAATGGACAGATACTTAAATCCAAAGGAAAAAGAACGCTATCCTCAGTGGCTTGAAAGTCAAGAGGAACGCAGAGCCAAAATCGAGGAAACGAAAAGAAACCGTGAGATACTCTCTAATGCACCACCGGAGCAGGAACTAGCCGAAAAAGAACCTGAAGAAGCGGAAATATCGCAAGATGTGAAATATGAATATCATCTTGGCGATAAGGTGTATATCGGTGCTTCTGAGTACGAAATCTTATCTGTTGATGATGAGAGAGTAATGCTCTATGACTATGATATGCCACTGTTCAATAAGGAATTTTCACGCACAGAGTTTGACAGAAAAGTGCGTGAGAATCCGATGAATGAGCATTTGATTGTAAAGGAAGAACCTGCCGAAGAAAGAAATGAAACGGAAGAAGTTCAGACCAATATGGGCAGTATGCCGATTGAAGATTATCGAGAGATAGTAGCTTCGCAGTCAGGTTTTGACAGCTATGATGAGATGTATCATCAGGGGTATCGCATAGGAAACGGTTATGATAAAGAGCCTGAGCCGGTAGTTCCCGCTTGGGAGCAGAAGAAAAAAGTCAAAGGCTTTGACTTGCACCCTGATGTATCTATGGCAGAACGCCACACCTTTAATCTCAAAGAAAATGAGGTTGAAACAGTTGGTAAAAAGGAACGCTTCCGCAGAAATATTATGGCAATACAGCTTTTAAAAAAATGTCAGGAAGAAAACAGATTTGCCACTCCTGAAGAACAGATTATCTTATCAAAGTACGTTGGTTGGGGTGGGCTTTCAGAAGCCTTTGATGAAAATAATTCAGCGTGGGCAACGGAATATCTGGAACTTTCTTCGGTATTAACACCGGAGGAATATGCTTCGGCAAGAGAAAGCACGTTGACTGCGTTCTACACGCCGCCCGAAGTTATCACAGCCATTTATAAGGCAATGGAGCAGATGGGCTTTAAGGAAGGCAACTTGTTAGAGCCGTCCTGCGGTATCGGTAATTTCATCGGTATGCTGCCGGACACAATGCAGGACAGTAAGATTTACGGTGTGGAACTTGATACGATTTCCGCAGGGATTGCACAGCAGCTTTATCAGAAAACAACCATTGCGGCACAAGGATTTGAAGAAACCAATCTGCCGGACAGCTTCTTTGATGGAGTGGTTGGCAATGTGCCTTTTGGAGATTTTAAGGTGTCGGATAAAAGGTACGACAAGCATAAGTTCCTGATACACGATTACTTTTTTGCCAAGTCCCTTGATAAGTTAAGACCCGGCGGTGTGATGGCACTTGTAACGAGCAAAGGCACAATGGATAAGGAAACTTTAGCAGTACGAAAGTATATTGCACAGAGGGCAGAGCTTCTTGGAGCAATCCGATTGCCGAATAATACCTTTAAGGGTAATGCAGGAACGGAAGTCATTTCGGATATTCTTATCCTGCAAAAGCGTGACAGACTGATAGATATTGAGCCGGATTGGGTTCATCTTGATACCGATGAGAACGGAATTAAGATGAACTCTTATTTTGTGCAGCACCCCGAAATGATACTCGGAGAAATGAAAATGGTATCGGGGCGTTTCGGTATGGAAGCAACTTGTGTGCCGTATGAAAATGCAGACCTTGCAGCACAGCTTGATGAAGCAGTAGCAAACATTCACGGAGAAATCACGGAATATGAAGCCGAGGAAGAACTGGAGGAGGAAGATAATTCTATTCCGGCAGACCCGGCAGTGAGAAACTTTTCATATACGGTGGTAGACGATAAAATCTATTATCGTGAAAATTCCCGTATGACTCCGGTGGAAGTGTCGGCAACCGCAGAGAACCGAATTAAGGGTATGATTGCTATTAGAAATTCCGTCAGAACGCTGATTGAATTGCAGACAGAAGATTACCCTGACAGCGAAATCAAAGCGGAGCAGGAGCGATTAAACAGACTTTATGATACCTTTTCAGGTAAGTACGGACTCATTAACAGCCGTGCAAATACCTCTGCTTTTTCGCAGGACAGTTCATTCTCTTTGCTTTCCGCATTGGAGATAATCGGAGAGGACGGAGAACTGGAACGTAAGGCTGATATGTTTTCTAAGAGGACAATTAAGCCGCATACTCCGGTTACTTCTGTTGATACGGCAAGCGAAGCGTTGGCGGTATCTCTTGGAGAAAAAGCCACGATTGATATGGACTATATGATGGAGCTTTCCGGTAAATCGGAGAATGAAATCTTTGAGGACTTAAAGGGTGTTATCTTCCTAAACCCGCTTTATGAGTATGGAAATTCTTACGAACCGAAGTATCTGATGGCTGATGAATACCTTTCGGGTAATGTCAGGGAAAAGCTGAAGATTGCAAAGAACTCGGCAGGACTCTATCCGGAAGATTATAAGGTCAATGTGGAAGCACTTCAAAAGGTGCAGCCGAAAGACCTGACTGCAAGTGAAATTTCCGTGCGACTTGGTGCAACTTGGCTGCCACCGGACGATGTGCAGGAGTTTATCTTTCATTTGCTTGAAACACCACGCTATGCACAGTGGAATATCAAAGTTCACTTCTCTCCATTTACGAGTGAGTGGAATATTGAGGGCAAATCTTACGACAAAGGAAATGTAAGGGCATATAACACTTACGGAACTTCCCGCATCAATGCCTATAAGATTATTGAGGAAACGCTGAATTTAAAAGATGTGCGTATCTTTGATTATATCGAAGATGATGAGGGAAAGAAAAAGGCTGTCCTGAATAAAAAGGAAACAGCGATTGCTCAGTCGAAGCAGGAAATGATTAAGCAGGAATTTCAGGACTGGATATGGTCTGACCCAGAACGAAGGGAAAGGCTTTGCAAATCCTACAATGAGAAATTCAATAGCGTCAGACCTCGTGAGTATGATGGAAGTCATATCATCTTCAATGGTATGAACCCTGAAATTGAACTCAGGGAACATCAGAAAAATGCGGTTGCCCACGAGGTAGGAGCAGGAAAAACTTTTGAAATGGTAGCGGCAGCACAGGAGTCGAAAAGGCTTGGACTTTGTAATAAGTCACTGTTTGTTGTACCAAATCACTTGACCGAACAATGGGCGGCTGAGTATTTGCAGCTCTATCCGGCGGCGAATATCCTTGTCGCAACAAAGAAAGATTTTGAAACCAAGAACCGTAAAAGGTTCTGCGGCAGGATTGCAACCGGAGATTATGACGCAGTTATCATCGGACATTCACAGTTTGAGAAAATCCCGATGTCCATTGAAAGACAGAGGGCAATCTTAGAACAGCAGCTTGAGGAGATAACCGGAGGAATTGCAGAACTCAAGCGAAACCGAGGGGAAAACTTCTCCATAAAACAGCTTGAAAAGTCAAAGAAATCCATCAAGCAGAAACTTGATAAACTCAATGACCAGACGAAAAAAGATGATGTTGTAACCTTTGAGGAACTTGGTGTAGACAGGCTTTTTGTTGATGAAAGCCATTATTACAAGAACCTTTATCTTTATACAAAAATGCGTAATGTGGGCGGTATCGCACAGACGGAAGCACAGAAATCTTCCGACCTCTTTATGAAGTGTCGTTACCTTGACGAGATTACCGGAGGGCGAGGAACCGTATTTGCAACGGGTACACCTATCTCAAACAGTATGGTGGAACTCTATACGATACAGCGATATTTGCAGTACAACACGCTTGTGAAAAATGGGTTGCAGCACTTTGATGCCTGGGCTTCCACTTTCGGAGAAACCATTACGGCAGTGGAACTTACACCGGAAGGAACAGGATACAGAGCAAAGACAAGGTTCGCAAAATTCTATAACTTGCCGGAACTAATGGCGATGTTCAAGGAGATTGCGGACATTAAAACAGCAGATATGTTGAACCTGCCAGTACCGGAAGCAAAGTACCATAACATTGCAGTAAAGCCGTCGGAAATGCAGAAGGAAATGGTTGCTTCCCTTGCAGAGAGAGCCGAGCAGGTGCGTGGCGGCGGTGTGGATTCAAGCGTAGATAATATGCTGAAAATCACGAATGACGGAAGAAAACTGGCTCTTGACCAGCGTATGCTAAACGATATGCTGCCTGATTTTGAGGGCAGTAAAATCAATGCCTGCGTCGATAACATCTATCGGATATGGGAAGAAAATATCGACAAAAAATCGGCACAGCTTGTGTTCTGCGACCTTTCCACTCCGAAGAATGATGGCACATTTTCCGTCTACAACGACATCAGAAAGAAGCTGATTGAGAGAGGTATTCCTGAAAGTGAAGTGAAGTTCATACACGAAGCCGACACGGATATGAAGAAAAAAGAACTGTTCCAAAAGACCCGCAAGGGAGAAGTCAGAGTGCTTCTCGGCTCTACTCAGAAGATGGGAGCAGGGACGAACGTGCAAGACAAACTTATTGCACTTCACGATGTGGATTGTCCGTGGCGACCTTCAGATTTGGAGCAGCGTTCCGGTAGAATTGTCCGTCAGGGCAATGAAAATCCGCAGGTAGAGATTTATCGCTATGTAACAGAGCAGACCTTTGATGCATACCTCTATCAGCTTGTGGAAGGTAAGCAGAAGTTCGCAAGTCAGATTATGACGAGCAAATCTCCGGTCAGGTCGGCAGAGGACATTGATGAAACCGCACTGTCCTATGCAGAGATAAAAATGCTTGCAACAGGCAATCCGTATATCAAAGAAAAGATGGACTTAGACATTCAGGTGCAGAAGCTGAAGATGTTAAAATCCAATTTCTTATCGGAGAAATACGGACTGGAGGATAAGGTCATCAAGTTCTATCCACAACAGATTGCTTACTTAAAATCCCGTGTAGAGGGACTTACAAAAGATGTTGAAACAGCAAAATCACACCCGAAACCGATAGACGAGCAGCCGCTTGGAATGATGGTATCGGGTGTTTCTTATTCCGAAAAAGCCGAAGCAGGTCAGGCAATCATCAATGCCTGCAAGTCAATGAACAGTCCTGATGCGATACCACTTGGCGAGTACCGTGGCTTTCAAATGGAACTGTATTTTGATACGGTGCAGCGTAATTATGTTGTGAAATTAAAAGGCGAAACGAGCAGAGATGTACCGCTTGGCGATGATTCTCACGGTAATATCGTGAGAATAGATAACGGCATAGAACGCTTTGAGGAAGCACTTGCTGATACGAAAAACAGCCTTGAAAATACGGAGAAGCAGTTTGAAACAGCGAAGCAGGAAATCGAAAAGCCGTTTGCAAAGGAGGAAGAATTGAGGGCAAAAACTGCCCGACTTGATGAGCTGAATATCCTGCTCAATATGGATAAAAAAGAAAATGAGATTGTCGGCGGAGAACCTGATGAGGGCGAAATGATTGAAAAGAAGTCAAGAAATTTTGAAAGATGAGTTTAGAATTGCGGTATGGAAAAATCCCATACCGCAGATAGTATGTTAGGTAAGATGGTACAAAGTTATACTGTCAGAAATAATATTTTCAAAAAAATTAGAAGATGTTAATCTGTCAGTTTGTTTTCTTCACCCCAAACACAAAGCTGATCTAACACTACCATTAGTGACTTGCCACGTTCCGAAAGACAGTATTCCACCTTGGGTGGAATTTGAGGATATTCAGTACGGATAATCAGTTTGTCAGACTCTAGTTCCTTGAGATTGGTACTTAATGTTTTATCGGAAATTGTTTTCAGATAACGCTTCAGCTCATTGAACCTTACAGTTTTAAATTCCATTAAACAATAAAGAATGACCATTTTATGTTTGCCGGAAATCAGGGACAAGGTGTAAGCAAAGCCTGTATCTTCAAAATTGGCATTTTCAATGTAGTTTTGTATCATTACACTTTCTCCTTGGATAGTACCTATCATTTTGACCAGTACTTGAAATTCTGAATTGATTGGATATAATTATAAGCAGGATAAATAATTCTGTCAATTTAATTTTAAGGAGAGATTATTATGAGAACAAAGTTGAAAATTACGGAAGGAATTTTTCCTATGCCAGTGTTGATGGTGGCAACTTATAATGAGGACAACAGTGTGAATGTAACTGCCGATGAGAGCGTTATGGTAGACGGTAAAATTGATATTTCCAAGGTAAATGCCATTGCATTTGACCCTTATGCTCATGGTTACTACAAGGTTACAGAGCGTGTGGGTGAAGCTTTCAAAGATGGGTTAAAACTGAAAAAGTAAAGCTACAGGAAAGAAAAATTGATTAAGAGAAGATTCTTTCATAAAACATAGACACAAAATTTAATATTATATGGAGAATGGCACAGGTGCTAAATTCGGTAATCATCAATAAAATAATAGCCAAGCTGGGATATATATCCATGCTTGACTACTATCTAACAGTTTGTGAAAACTAAAGAACCGCCTTGGTACGGAACCGTATGCCAGGTGGTGTGGGAGGTCGGTAGATAAAATAATTATCTACCTCCTACCCGATTTTAGAAATTAAGAAAGTTCTGCCACATTCTTGTAGCCCGGATGGAATTAATCATCAATGCCGTATTTGTTTTCCAGCGCTTCTTCTGCTAATTCCAGTTCATCTTCCAGTTTTTCAATCGCGCGTTCTCTCGCTTTGTATATCTCGAAGCTAATCTCTTTCATCTGGTAAGCATACTCAAATTCATCATCAAGTTTATCCAGTTCGTCATCAACTGCGTCTACCTGTTTTTTCAAAGCGTAGAATTGTTCGTGATTCTCAGATGCATTTGTAGATGTTTTTGCATTGTTTACACTTTTTGTTATATTACGGATATCGTTTTCATAAGAAGAGAAATCATAATCCATTTCGTTCGCATTCTCTACTGCGTTTTCTGTGTTGCTGATATTATCATCATTGTCATCTGTATTTGATGTTACAACTTCCTGTGTCTTAATTTCTATATCTTCTGCTGCTCTATTATTGGATGAAGTGCATCCTGTAAAAGCAAATATTAATGTGAGAGATAATAAAACTACTAATATTTTTTTCATAACGTGTTCTCCTTCCGTCTCTTGGATGTTTTGTTTTTGCTGTTATATGTATCATATAGGGGGAAGATTAAAAAAAGATTAAAACAAATAGTAATTTCAAAAAATGAAAAAAGGACTCTAGCACACGAAAATGATTGGTATTATAATAATTACATTATGAGATTACTGATTGTAGAAGACGAGAATGATTTAAGAAACATTGTCAAAAAAAGGCTTGTCAAGGAACATTACAGTGTAGATGCCTGTGGGGATGGTCTGGAAGCGATGGATTATATCGATATGACTTCCTACGATGGTATTATTCTTGATATCATGTTGCCGGGAAAGGACGGATATGAAATCTTAAGAGAATTAAGGCAACGAGAAGATGATACACCGGTTCTGTTACTGACAGCAAAAGACAGCATTGAAGACCGTGTCAAAGGACTGGATCTTGGTGCCGATGATTACCTGATCAAACCATTTGCATTTGAAGAACTGCTTGCAAGAATCCGTGTCATGATGCGTAGAAAGCCACAATTTACATCCAATCAACTAAAAATAGCAGATCTTATTCTGGATCGTGACACAAGAAAGGTTACAAGAGCCGGAAATGAAATTGATCTTTCTGCAAAAGAATTTATGGTTCTGGAATGTCTTATGCGCAACAAAAATATCGTAATGACAAGACAGCAGATTGAACAGAATGCGTGGGACTTTGATTTTGAAGGCGGTTCCAATGTGATCGACGTATACATTCGCTATTTGCGAAAAAAAATCGATGCACAATATGAACAAAAACTCATCCACACTGTTCGCGGTGTTGGATATGTAATGAGGGAAAACGAATGAAACAGATGACGATCAAGAAAAAAATTACGCTATGGTACACCGGAATCATCGCCGTAGTTCTTGGGACTATTCTAGTTCTCTTCCTTCTTTTTGTGGATAGGATTGGAATTTCTGCGACAGAAGAAGCAATCAGTGCCGCAGTGACCGGATTCTCTTCAAATATTAATTTTCAGGATGATTCCTTTTATCTTGACGGCGATACCGAATTTTACGATAACGGTATTATGTTTTGTATTTATGACAAAAACGGACGATTACTTTATGGAACGATTCCAGCCCAATTTCCAGAAGAAACTATCCTCATGTCGAATACACCGCGAACGATAAGCGAATCAAATCGAAAATGGATGATATATGACAGCGTTTACACTTACGGTGATGATGACGAAATGTGGGTACGAGGAATTACCTCTGTACATTCTATAGAACTTTTCATACAGACATCCGAGAAAATGCTGTTGATTGTATTCCCATTACTCATTATTCTGATCGGGGCCATCGGATATTTTATGATCAAGCAGGCATTGAGACAGGTGGATCGTATCTGCGATGAAGTTGAAAACATCAGCAATGGAAAAGATCTTTCCAAACGATTGTCTCTGCCAAAAGCAAAAGATGAATTATACGAATTGTCGAAGAAATTTAACGAAATGTTCGAGCGCTTGGAATTTTCGTTTGAGAAGGAACGTCAATTCACATCAGACGTATCCCATGAATTGCGGACTCCCGTTGCTGTTATCATTTCCCAGTGTGAGTACTTATTGGAAAATGAAAACTTATCTGCGGAAGATAAGGAAGAGATTGCAGTCATCTTAAGGCAGGCAAAACGAATGTCAAAGCTGACAAGAGAAATGTTAATGATCGCCAGAAACGAACAGGATGAGCAGCATCTGATGGAAAAACTGGATTTTGGATTATTAAGCGAACTTGTAATAGAAGAACTGCAGACAAAAGCACAGGAAAAAAATATTGAGATCACCCTGCAAAAGCAGGACGACTTATTTATGAATGGCGACCAGACATTGATTTTGCGTATGATGATGAATTTAATAACCAATGCCATCAATTACGGAAAAACAAATGGACATATTCATGTTATCCTGAAGGGCGAAAATGACCAGATTGTCGGTGAAGTGAAAGATGATGGTATTGGAATAAGTGAGGAACACCTGGACAAAATCTGGGAGCGTTTCTATCGCATAGACAAAAGCCGTTCCAGAGAAAATGGCGGTACCGGTCTCGGCCTTTCTATGGTGCGCTGGATTGTAAACCTCCACAATGGAACCATTCACGTCGAAAGTATCGAAGGTATCGGAACGAGTTTTATTTTCCGATTTCCGAAAATATAATGAGTACAGCTATCGTAATCTATTTTGGAAAATGGATAAAATCTGTCATTCCGATAAACCTCATTGTACTGTTACTACTTGGGCATGCCCTGCACCCTTGTATTTGCCCTTATCAGAGTCCATAAACGCTGGTGGGACGATATAACACAAGGGAAACAATAAGGGAAAGCTCACCTGCGATAAACCCAGTGTTTTCAATGGTTTGAGGAGAATTTAATAACAAAATATAATAGTTATTAAATCTCTTAAAACAGGTGAAATCTCAATCGAGATTGACAGAGGTAATGAAATGTTTGAAGAATTAGGAATTAGTTTTGGCACAGCACTAATCGTCTTACTTGCATTATATTTTATAATTAAATGGGCGGTCAAAAATGGAATAAAAGAAGCCTATAGGGATATTACAGGGAAAGTCACTACCGAGGATATTGAGGCAGAACAAATATGTAACGAAGAGGAAAAATAGTTAATAAAGAGAGGTGCATATGCTATGCCAGGTATACTCGTGGTTGAAGA
>OGMN01002292.1_pt1 | contig 11231 bp, 7 predicted proteins | sample 1573211 | NCBI WGS metagenome assembly OGMN01 (sample SAMEA2581876, study PRJEB24529) | metagenome | biome: Human gut stool | place: China | collected 2011
CGGAAAGTGCCTCAGAAAGTCCCATCTCCTGTGCCGTCACACTTCCGCCTATCGCAACTTTTTCCCGGAAATCTGATCTTTCAGATAGTCCGACGCAGCCTTCTTTGTATCAAAGAAACTCGTTTTAAATCCGTGACGTTCAAAATTATTCTTCAGCAGTTCCTGTTCCATCTTTGTCCTCCTTATTAAATCGTTCAATTTATAGTAACTTTTATTTATAACCTACATTGACAGCCTTTGGTCTTTGAAAATATTCGTACTTTACCTATAGTATATCAAATATTGGCAGAAAAACAAGGCAGAGCAAATTAGCTGCCCGCCTTGCTTCAAACCAACAAAATTCCCTGTCTTCATGTTTTCATACAGCAGCTTTCTGTTTCAAAACCACCTGTCACAAAACACAAACTTATCCCTTCATTTCCAATTTCTGCCACAGCCAGAACCAGACTGCAAGGCGTATCATAAACAGCATTTCAGCCTGTCATTCCAGATAGTCCAGCGCATCCACCGGTTCTCCGTCGTGCATCAGCTCGAAATATACGTTATTTCCCTCAATCGAATAGTATTTGGTCGGCTCTGCCACATATCCGAGTATCGTATCTTTTGCCACATACTGCTTCTGCGCCACCTGAACGTCTTTGAGCTGTCCACAGACCGCCGTGTAGCCGCTTCCCAGATCCAGCACAACATAATTGCCGATCTCCTCATTAGAACCGACTTCGGTTACCTGCGCCTCGGCGGGTGCGGCGACCGGTTCACTCACATCGCCCTGGATAATGAGCGCCGGATTGCATTTGTATTGATCGAGCGTCGGAAAATAGATGGTCGAATCCATGCTGTAATCGAGAATTACATTGCCCTGGACCGGCCAGCTTAAGCGATCGGTTCCATTGTAGGAAAGTGCGCGTGCGGCAGCTGCTCCGGCTCCCAGACTGCTCTCTTTTTCCTCCTCCATCGGCTTCTGATCAGCTTCATCCCGGTTATTGACCGAATACGAGGCATCCGAACTTCCTGCCACCTGTGCGCGTGTTTCCGCCTGTCCGTCGTTTTCTTCTAAACGGTTCTGCGGCATCTCTTCCGCCAGGATTCCCTCCGTCTGCGGCACATCCAGATACGGATTTCTTCCATCCTGCGCATTATCTTTTCGAATTTTTACGGTTCCTGCTGCGGCTACGATTGTCAGCAGACCAAGCACTGTCATTACCAGAACAAGTTTGTCCCTGAATAACTGTCTTACTTTATTTTTCACGTTTATCACCTCGGTATTAGTCTTGCCGAAGTGAATCGTTTTATTCAGAAACGATTTGAATATTTTTAAAATAATGCTTTAAAATTTCTTCCGCGCTGCTCCCATTCTCCGCCATGAGTCCCGCCCCGTACTGCGACAACCCGTAACCATGCCCGCGCCCATAAGTAACACAGCGGATTTCGTCCCCGTCTTCCTCGAGGGAAAAAGCTGGCGACGGCACGCCTAACGCATAGCGCACCGCGTCCCCGCTGTACGTCTCCGCCCCAATCTGCACGGTTTCCACATAACCGGCGCTGTCCCGTTTCACGATCTGAATTTCCTCCAGAATCCGCTCTTCTTCCAAATTTTCCAGATCCGGGTGTTCTCCCAATGCATTCAGTCCTTCTTCCAGACGTTTTTTCAGTTCTTCCCGTGTCATGCCCTGCCGCGTCAGGTAGCCGCCAGCGCCCTCATCCTCCTTTGCCGCAACCGACGCCAGATACGGATGCGCCTCATCCCCTTCGCGCGTCCGCCCCGCGCTCACTGCATGAAACAGCGGCTCAATATAATCCCCATCCCAGATCGCCGTCTGTCCTACGCTCTCCCGCACCGCCCCACAGATCGTCTGGTAATATTCCGGCATTCCAGCCGCCTCAAACCGGCTCTCGATCTGCTCCGGCTCCAGATAATCCATATCTAACGCCGATTCCTCGATCGAATCCGCCCCGTCCATCTCCCGGTACAGCGCCGTCCGCGCCAGAATTGCCTGCGCCTTGACTGCCTCCTTCGGATAGCCGTCCGGAATCTGCACTGCAGTCAGACCGATCAGATATTCTTCCAGTGGGACAGCATACCCGGTTCCGTTGTTGCGGACGCCATCCTCCCGATCCAGAAGGATCTGCCGACCATCCGTCTGACTTCCCCCTCCAGATGTTCTATCTGAATTTCCTCCGATTTTTCCTCCATCCGCCCCCTGCACACGCCCGGAAACTGCCAGTGTTGTGATATATGGGATCAAAAAAGCCGCCAGTACGGCGGCAGTTCTCTTCTTCATTTCGGTTCTCCTGTTTTGACTGTTCCAGTACGGTTTCACGCATTTTCTGTTTTGCCATACCAGTAAACTTATGGTTTCAATGCCTTACAAACCTGCTTCTTTTCTCTGCCTTCCTTATCTTATGACAGGCACTCAAAAAATATCACAAGTCTACGCTCCGGCTTTTCCTCCGCCGCCCTTTGCAGTCTCTTCCAGTTTCCCCTCTATCATTCTTTTACTCCCCCAGCGTCACACCATCCAGCAGCCAGCGGAACCATCCCTTTTTCTTCATCACCACAGTTCCATGAAAGTCCATCGTCTTCTCCGGTGCCAGCACCTCATCGCCTTTTTCCAGGCAGAAACGCACCGAAACCGTGTAGTCATACGTCCGCGCCTTCTTATCCCGCCCCGTCTCGCTCAGCTGACAGTTCGTCACATACACGCGTTCCACCGGTGCGGAAAACTGCGATAATAAAAGGACATACGGAAGCCCCGTCTGCTCCAGCGCCTCGCATCCAGCCTCGGTTGCCGTCTTTCCATACTCTTTCGCATAGATCGCCGTCAGACCGTCCTGATACACCTCATCCAGATCAAACGCCCGGTTCGCCGTATAAAGCGAATAGATTTCCTTTTTCGCCTGCTGATAGGCGCTGTTTTTATAAGAAGCAAACAAAAACAGCGAAATGATAAAAAAGAGGGAAGCACCCACAAGAGGAACCGAAAATCCTTGTGTCCCCGGTCTTTTTCTGTATCCTCTCATAGTGTGTCCTCCCTCTTTTTACTCCTTTTACAGTGCCTTTACATCATCATCGTCCACATGGATCTTCTCCAGATGCCAGATGTCGCGCACATACTCCTCGATGGTACGGTCAGAGGAGAATTTACCAGCGCTTGCTGTGTTGAGCATGGCTGCTCTCGCCCACCAGTTCTCGTCACGGTAAGCTGCCTCGACGCGTCTCTGTGCTTCCGCATAGGAACGGAAATCTTTCAGGATGAAGTAGGTATCTGCCTTGGCACTGTTCTTTGTATTTAACAGAGAATTGTAAATATCGCGGAACAGCTCCGGATCCTGCGGTGAATAGTAGCCGTTGATGAGCTGCATCAGCACGCGGCGGATATCCTGGTCGGTGTTGAAGATCTCCTCCGGGTTGTAACCGCCGTTGTTCTCATAATTGATAACCTCGTCAGCGCTCAGACCGAAGATAAATGCGTTCTCCTTGCCTACCTCCTCGACGATCTCCACGTTCGCACCATCCATCGTGCCCAGCGTCAGCGCACCGTTCAGCATGAACTTCATGTTGCCGGTACCGGACGCCTCCTTGCTGGCGGTGGAAATCTGCTCGCTGACATCCGCTGCCGCAAAAATCAGTTCTGCGTTGGAAACGCGGTAATCTTCGATAAACACAACTTTCAGCTTACCATTGATGGATTTATCATTGTTGATAACATCTGCTACAGAGTTAATCAGTTTGATCGTCTTCTTGGCAATCTGGTAACCTGCCGCTGCTTTCGCACCAAAGATAAAGGTTCTCGGAACCATATCCATGTTTGGATTGTCTTTGAGCTGGTTATACAGGTACATTACATGAAGAATATTTAAAAGCTGTCTCTTGTACTCATGGAGACGTTTTACCTGTACATCGAAAATGGAACGCGGATCAACGTCGATTCCGTTGTGCTCCTTGATGTATTTTGCCAGGCGCAGTTTATTCTGGTACTTGATGTTCATAAATTCCTGCTGGAATTTCGGATCATCGACGTATACTTTTAATTTTGCCAGGTGCGGAAGATCGGTAATCCACTCGTCGCCAATCTGCTCCGTGATCCAGTCTGCCAGAAGCGGATTGCCATGCAGCAGGAAACGACGCTGGGTGATACCGTTTGTCTTATTGTTAAATTTCTCCGGCATCATCTCGTAGAAATCTTTCAGCTCCTGATTTTTCAGAATCTCGGTGTGAAGTTTTGCCACACCGTTGACGGAATATCCGGCTACGATCGCCAGATGCGCCATCTTGACCTGACCGTCAAAGATGATCGCCATCTTTTTAACTTTCTCGTAGTTATTCGGGTACTTATTCTGTACCTCGATCAGAAAACGGCGGTTGATCTCTTCCACAATCTGGTATACACGCGGAAGCAGGCGGGAGAACAGCTCGATCGGCCATTTTTCCAGTGCCTCTGCCATGATAGTGTGGTTGGTGTATGCACAACATTTTGTTGTGATACCCCACGCCTCATCCCAGTTTAAGCCTTCCTGATCCAGGAGCAGGCGCATCAGCTCAGCAACTGCCACGGTCGGATGCGTATCGTTCATCTGGAATACGATCTTCTCCGGCAGTTTGTGAATATCATCGTTTGTCTCTTTGAATTTCTTCAGAGCAACCTGTAAGCTGGCAGAAATGAAGAAATACTGCTGTTTAAGACGCAGCTCTTTACCCGCATAGTGGTTGTCGTTCGGATAAAGGACCTCAACCAGGTTCTTCGCCAGATTCTCCTGCTCGACCGCCTTCTGGTAATCACCCTTGTCAAATGCAGAAAGGCTGAACGTGTCGATCGGCTGTGCATCCCAGATACGCAGGGTGTTGACTACGTTGTTGCCGTAGCCGACAATCGGCATATCATACGGAACTGCCAGAACAGACTGATAACCTTCCTGTACAAAATGGTTGCGCTCACCGTCCCACTCGGTCTTGACATAACCGCCAAATTTAACCTCGGTCGCATACTCCGGGCGGCGAAGCTCGAACGGATAACCGTTTTTCAGCCACTCATCCGGCACCTCCACCTGGTAGCCGTCCTGAATTTTCTGCTTAAACATACCGTAGTGGTAACGAATGCCGCAGCCGTAAGCCGGATAACCAAGCGTTGCCAGGGAATCCAGAAAACATGCTGCCAGACGCCCCAGACCGCCGTTTCCAAGTGCCGGATCCGGCTCCTGATCCTCAATCGCATTGAGGTCAAAACCCAGCTCTTCCAGTGCTTCCTTCACTGCTTTTTTTGCACCCAGGTTGATGATATTGTTACCAAGCGCACGTCCCATCAGAAACTCCATAGAAAGGTAATATACCTTCTTTGCGCCTGTCTCGTCAAACTGCTTCTGGGTTGCAATCCAGTCGTCGATAATCACATCCTTGATCGCATAGGACACAGCCTGGAATATCTGCTGCGGTGTCGCCTCGTCGATCGTTCTGCGGTACTGGTTCTTTACATTTTCGATAATACTCTTTTTAAACTCTTCTTTGCTGATCTCGCGCATCCTGTCCTCCTAATATTCGTAGTATCACGGTTTCCCGTCAGGCACATCAGTCAGTCGTTTTCTCAACACCAAACATACCTTTTTCGCCATTGATATCCCACTCTTTTGTGTATCCGCTCATGGTGCCAATCAGGATATTATCAGCCAGAACCTCTTTCTTGATTTCCTCTGTATGCTTCTTTAAAATTTCTGCAAGTTTATCATTTCCATCCTGGAATACGTTGATATGGTTCATTACCTCAAAACCGGCTTCCTTACGCATCGTCTGAATCTTACTGATGATCTCGCGGACAAAGCCCTCTTCGATGAGTTCCGGTGTCAGATTGGTGTCCAGAACAACGGTAACGAAATTATCACCCTCAGATACAAAGCCCGGTACCTGTGCCATGTCAATCAGAAGATCTTCTTTTGCCAGCTCTACCTTTGTACCGTCCTGCGTCTCAAAGCTTAAAAGGTCGGTTTCATTTAAGGTATCCATCGCCTGATTTCCGTCCAGACCTGCAAGAATCTCTTTGATCTCGTTTACATACTTGCCATACTTGCGTCCAACGGTACGAAGCTGCGGCTTGAAGCTGTAGGAGGTAAATGCGCGGACATCATCCGTGAACTCTACCTTCTTCACATTCAGCTCATCCTGGATGATTTCCTGATAGAACTCCGGCAGAGCGGTCTCTGCCTTCACGAACATACGTCCGATCGGCTGACGGTTCTTGATGTTAGCAGTATTTCTTGCTGCACGACCCAGAACGACAACCTTCAGGACTTCTTCCATTTTCGCTTCCAGATCCTTGTCGATGTGCGCCTCATTTGCAACCGGGAAGTCGCACAGATGGATGCTCTCCGGTGCCTCTTTATCCAGACTGCGAACCAGATTCTGGTAAATGTCTTCGGTCATGAACGGAATCATCGGAGCCGCTACCTTCGCTACAGTTACCAGTGCGGTGTAGAGTGTCATGTACGCATTGATCTTATCCTGCTCCATGCCCTTCGCCCAGAAACGCTCACGGCTTCTTCTGACATACCAGTTACTCATATCATCGACGAAATCCTGGAGCGCTCTTGCAGCCTCCGGAATGCGGTAGTTGCCCAGATCGTCGTCCACCTCTTTGATGAGGCTGTTTAACTTAGACAGCAGCCATTTGTCCATAACCGGAAGTTTATCGTATTCCAGCGTATATTTGGTTGCGTCAAAATTATCAATATTCGCATAGAGTACAAAGAATGCATAGGTATTCCAGAGAGTACCCATGAAACGTCTCTGTCCCTCGATAACGGCTTTTCCGTGGAAACGGTTCGGCAGCCACGGTGCACTGTTAATGTAGAAATACCAGCGGATCGCGTCAGCGCCGTAAGTCTGCAGTGCATCGAACGGGTCAACCGCGTTGCCCTTGGACTTACTCATCTTCTGTCCGTTCTCATCCTGGACATGCCCCAGAACGATAACATTCTTGTACGGCGCCTTGTTAAAGATCAGGGTCGAGATAGCTAACAGGGAGTAGAACCATCCACGCGTCTGATCAACCGCCTCGGAGATGAAATCTGCCGGGAACTGCTGCTCAAACAGTTCTTTATTTTCAAATGGATAATGATGCTGTGCAAATGGCATGGAACCGGAATCAAACCAGCAGTCGATAACCTCCGGTACACGGTGCATCTGTTTGCCGCACTTCGGGCAGGTGATCGTCACATCATCGATGAATGGGCGGTGAAGCTCAACCTCTCCATTTGCCTCCTGATCCATCTCTTTTGCATATTTTTTCACAACGTCCGTGTAGTTCGGGCTCATAGATTTTAATTCTGCCTGGCTTCCGATCGCGTGCTGGCAGCCGCACTCGCACTCCCAGATATTTAATGGAGTACCCCAGTAACGGTTACGGCTCACGCCCCAGTCCTGGACATTCTCCAGCCAGCCGCCGAAACGCCCTTTACCGATGCTCTCCGGAATCCAGTTGATCGTGTTGTTGTTGCGGATCAGGTCATCCTTGACTGCGGTCATCTTGATGAACCAGGATTCACGTGCATAGTAGATAAGTGGTGTATCGCAGCGCCAGCAGTGCGGGTAGCTATGCTCAAATACCGGTGCAGAGAACAGAAGTCCGCTTTCTCTTAATGCTTTCAGAACCTCCGGATCGGCTTTCTTGCAGAACATACCAGCCCACGGAGTCTCCTTCGTCATCTCGCCCTTGCCGTCTACCAACTGTACGAACGGAAGGTCATATTTTCTGCCGACCTTAGAGTCATCCTCACCAAATGCCGGCGCAATGTGTACGACACCGGTACCATCGGTCAGTGTTACATAATTATCGCAGACAATGTAGAATGCTTTCTTATGCTGTTTTTCACAGGTTGCTACGGCATAGTCAAATAATGGCTCATACTCTTTATATTCCAGATCTTTTCCGACAAAGGTTTCCAGGACATCGTAAGTGCCCTCGCCCAGAACGGTATCACACAGCGCCTGCGCCATATAATAAACCGTGCCATCCTCTTTCATTTTTACCTTTACATATGTCTCGTCCGGATTTACACAGAGCGCCACGTTGGACGGAAGTGTCCACGGGGTGGTCGTCCATGCAAGAATGTATGCATCTTCGCCCTTTACCGGGAATTTAGCAATCGCAGAACGCTCTTTGACGTCCTTATATCCCTGTGCCACCTCATGGCTGGACAGCGGGGTGCCGCAGCGCGGGCAGTACGGTACGATCTTGAAGCCCTTATAAAGAAGTCCCTTGTTCCAGATTTCTTTTAATGCCCACCACTCAGACTCAATGAAGCTGTTGTGGTAGGTAACATACGGATGCTCCATGTCTGCCCAGAAACCAACGGTGTTGGAGAATTTTTCCCACATTCCTTTGTATTTCCAGACACTCTCTTTACAGTGCTCGATGAACGGCTCCAGACCATACTGCTCAATCTGCTCCTTGCCGTCCAGTCCCAGCATCTTCTCTACTTCCAGCTCAACCGGAAGACCGTGGGTATCCCATCCAGCCTTTCTCGGAACCATGTAGCCCTTCATCGCGCGGTATCTCGGAATCATATCCTTGATAACACGGGTCAGCACGTGTCCGATGTGCGGCTTGCCGTTTGCGGTAGGCGGTCCGTCATAAAATACGTATGGGGTTCCTTTTCTGCGGCTGTCGATACTCTTTTCAAAGATCTTTTCATCTTTCCAGAATTTCTCAATGTTCTTTTCACGTTCCACGAAATTCATGTTTGCCGGAACTTTGTTGTACATGATAAATTCCTCCTAAAAATATGAAATAAAGTTTTTATTTCATAGAACGTCTTTTTCTATGAAATAAAAATGGACCCATCCTGTAACAGGACAAGGGCCCACTTGCTTTTAACCACCTATTACTGCATACCTTTATATGCGCTCCCTATAACGGAGGAAACCGTCGGTACTTACTGAATTTTCCTTCCGGGCGCTGTCAGAAACGGCGCTCAGACTTCCAAAAATGGTTCAGCCCGAAGCTCCGGAGTGATCTTCGCATCCGCTTTACTCACAGCAGGCTCTCACCGTCCCTGCCTCGCTCCCGCTTTCCGTGCGGCGCTACTGTCTCCATCATTGCTTTTCCTATCGTAATTAGTAATCAAATCACTAACATGGACATTGTATCTTTTTTCCAGATGGTTGTCAAGGAATGTTTCGGATATGATTCACATGTTATAAAATTATCATTATTTTGCCATTCCCCTGATTTTATGGTATAGTATATAAAATATGTCTGTATTTACTTTAAAAAACAGACACAGACATTCATTGCAAATATAAACAATGAAGTATACTATATATAAAAAGAAGGGCGTGCCCGCAGCCGTCTTTCGCAACAAAGGAGAATATTATGGAGCCAAGAAACCTTACCCTATTGACCGACCTGTATGAACTGACGATGATGCAGGGCTATTTCCGGGAGAAAGATGCCAACGAAACCGTCATTTTTGATGCGTTCTACCGCACAAACCCGGATGGAAATGCGTTTTCCATCTGCGCCGGCTTAGAGCAGGTCATTGACTATGTGAAAAATCTTCACTTCGATGATGCCGACATCGAATACTTACGCGGACTCGGCATTTTTGATGAAGATTTCCTCGAATATCTTCACAATTTCAAATTTTCGGGTGACATTTACGCAATCCCGGAAGGCACCGTTGTCTTCCCGCGTGAGCCTCTCGTCAAGGTCATCGCGCCAATCATGGAAGCACAGCTGGTTGAGACTGCCATCTTAAATATCATCAACCACCAGAGCCTGATCGCGACCAAAACATCCCGTATCGTCTTCGCCGCACGCGGGGACGGAATCATGGAGTTTGGGCTTCGCCGCGCGCAGGGTGCTGACGCCGGTACCTATGGCGCCCGCGCTGCCATGATCGCCGGCTGTATCGGCACTTCCAATGTACTGGCCGGAAAACTATTTGACGTTCCGGTCAAGGGAACCCACGCACACAGCTGGATCATGAGTTTCCCGGATGAGCTGACTGCGTTCCGCGCTTATGCAAAGCTCTATCCGAGTGCCTGCATCCTGTTAGCCGATACCTATGATACCCTGGGTTCCGGTGTTCCGAACGCGATCCGCGTCTTTCAGGAGATGCGCGACGCCGGTATCCCGCTGACTTTCTACGGCATCCGCCTCGACAGCGGCGACCTTGCATATATTTCCAAGAAAGCCCGCAAGATGCTGGATGACGCCGGATTCCCGGATGCAGTCATCTCCGCCTCCAACGATCTGGATGAATACCTGATCGACAGCCTGAAGATTCAGGGCGCTGCCATCACGTCCTGGGGTGTCGGCACAAACCTCATCACCTCCAAGGACTGCCCTTCCTTCGGCGGCGTTTATAAGCTGGCTGCCATCAAGGACCGTTACACAGGCAAATTTATCCCGAAGATCAAGCTTTCGGAAAATACAGAAAAGGTTACCAATCCGGGCAACAAGACCATCCAGCGAATCTATGACAAGGAGACTGGCAAGATTATCGCAGATCTGATCTGTCTCGTGGATGAAGAGTTCGATGAGAAGAATTCCCTTCTGCTCTTCGATCCGATCGAGACATGGAAAAAGACACACCTCGCGCCGGGCACCTACACCATGCGCGAACTTCTCGTTCCAATCTTCAAAAACGGCGAATGCGTTTACGAGTCTCCAAAGGTTATGGACATCCGCGAATACTGCAAGAAAGAACAGGAGACGCTGTGGGATGAGTCCCGCCGTCTGGTAAACCCGCATGAGATTCATGTGGATCTCTCCAACGAGCTGTGGCATATGAAGGCACAGCTGTTAGACAGCTATCATTATACAAGCAACTAGTAGATAAAATACGAGTAAATACCATGTTCAGGCAAGTTTATTGCTGCCGGACATGGTATTTTTTTCTTTAACGCTTCCATAAAATTTGCAAAATAAAAACGAATGTGTCTCCAAGGAAATTCCTATTACACAAAAACTGCCGCCAAATACATCCGGCTGCCAGCCCTCTTCTTTGAAAAGTCCAGCCCGCCATTGTATTTCAGCGACAGTTTTTATATGAATCGTATCTTTATTTTTTTAAATCTATATCAAATATGATATCAATTACTCATCCCAGTTATGGTAAGTAGCCTGTACGTCATCATCCTCATCCAGAAGATCCAGAATTCTCTGCATCTTTTTGATGGATTCCTCATCGGTAAGCTCTACCCAGTTCTGCGGAATCATGGTAACGTCTGCTTCCAT
>OGMN01002293.1_pt1 | contig 11229 bp, 11 predicted proteins | sample 1573211 | NCBI WGS metagenome assembly OGMN01 (sample SAMEA2581876, study PRJEB24529) | metagenome | biome: Human gut stool | place: China | collected 2011
GCTTCAATGCCTCCACAATTGCACTCTCTTTATCTTCTGGACACTGCGGTTGCCTCTTCCACTTCATTTATTTTATCATATTGGGTATCTAATCGTCTCTGCAAATCTGAAATTTTTTTATCGTAATGAATGATTCCCTCATTGGTATGAATATACCGATCAAAAATCATTTGAATAATTTCCACTTCATCCTCTGCAATGACAAGCTCTCCATTTTCCAGCTTATATCCATAAGGTGCAAATCCACCATTCCATTTTCCTTCTCTGGCCTTTTGCTCACGTCCGATCATCGTCTGTACTCTTATGTTCTCACGTTCCATCTCTGCTACAGCAGCAATGATAGATATAAGCAGCTTACCGGCTTCTTTTGAGCTGTCAATTCCATCTTCTACACAGATAAGATTAACACCATAATCCTGCATAAGCTGTAACCGTCAATCTGAATTGCTGTTGATACACGAGTATATGTAATATCTTGTTTTCTTCTTCAATAGTTTCACACTCCTGTATTATTCATTTGTCAACTTTCCAGATTGCTCTGCAAGCTTTTTCTCTTCTCTCTTCACTCTACGTTCCAGTTTCTTAATGTCTTCCGATGCTGGTAAATCTTCTGGTTTAATTCCTCTTTGTCCAAGCATATCTCTAACAGAAGTATTATTTTCCACATGTTCAACAGTGATTGCACATTCTCCTTGCAAGTCCTTTTCTTCAACATTATAATTTGTCATTTCAGTTGCAAGATTTTTAGCGGCAATGGTAAGTGTTGGCAGGAAATCCGCAAGTGGCCTTTTATCCTGTACTCCCAAACGTTCTTTCATCTGTTTCGTGGTAAATCCACCAAATAAAGCCTGATCTCCTTTAGACCGGATACGGCCAAATCCTGCATCATCCACTCCACGCTCATATATATTTTGAGACAATCTTTTTTCCGATTCCCTTAATTTTCCTCTTGCCTCTGTTCTTTCAATATAAGAAATTCTTTCTTCAATCAATTCCTGTTTTCTAGTCTGAACCGCAAAATAGCTTTGTGCAAAAGCTATCTGCTCCTTTCGTGGATCTCCATTTTCAGCAATAAGATAACATGCATAACGAGTAAGCATATAATCTTCAACTTCACGAAGTGCACCGTTTCCAACTTCAATTGTATTGTTAATTCTTGAAAAATGATCTTCTGCTACGTTTCCATTATTTTTACATGAAATCATTGCTTTATTTATTGCATTATCAAAATTTCTCCATTGAACATAATCCAATAATTTCATTAGTTCTCTTGCATACCAATACTCAATGCCATCCGCTTCATGTCGGATATCATCAAATTTTCTTCTGTACAATTCTATTATTCTCTTTTCCATTCAAATTCCCTCCTCTTATGAACATATTGCTGACGCCAGCAATATGTTTTTTACTATTAATTTCTTCAATTACTCTTTCACATTCTCCTTTGTGTTCCTCATCTTGTCATAATACGCTTTATACCTGTAAATCGTTCTCTTACTGACATTATTACGCTTTGCAATTTCTATCATAGTCATTCCACTTTCATAACCAGCAACAAAATCATTGTAAATAGCCATCCATTTTGCATTGTGCTTCTGCCTTCCGCTTAATTTACGATTTTTATAATATTCCAATTCTTCACGTAACTCGGCGTTCTCATTTTCCAACTCTTTAATTCTTTTTAATGCTTCCTCAAGTGTTATAACCTTCTCCACTTCATTGTTCCTCCGTTTGTGTCATTTTCGTTTTGTCTATATTATATATTGCTAATCAGCATTAGTCAATTTGATTTTGTCATACAGGAAGACTTTTCATATTCATCATGCAAATAAAATACCGCTGATATCTTTTGCATCTTCACAATACTTTTTTCTCATTGTTACTCCCCCCTTGAGATTATTACTAATCTTTGAATGTAAAGATATTACCCGATTCAAATCAGGCCATTCAGGGAATATTACATATCCTCTGGTTTAAATTTCACATAGACACCTTTTGAATACTCTTTCACTCTGCATTTCCTCCACTCTTTTCATTTTGTTTTTTGGAAATCACTCTATCAGGACAATTGATGATTTCTAAAAATAGGCAACAAAAAAGCAACCGATGTTACTCGATTGCCATGCTGCCACTTTTACAAGACTATATGCGTCCAAAAAAGCCCAAACCCAAAGGGGTTGAGCTCCTTTTGTGCATTCATATTCTCTGTTTTTGGGTATAAAATCTCCGCTACCAAATATAGAAAATTGGTTCTGTTTTGTCAAGTCACGCTTACACTAAACTCCTCTAAAAGATATAGGATTTTGTTATGAAATTCTTTGCTAATCCATCCTTACCACACGATTAAACTTCTCTGCACCTGTCATTCTATGCGAAACCATAATTACTGTTTTTTTCTTCATAAATACGCTCATCGCTTCAAGTACTGCATTTTCACTATATGTATCTAATGCTGATGAAGGTTCATCCATCAAAACAATAGGTGCTTCTTTCATAAATGCTCTTGCAATTGATATTCTTTGACGCTGACCACCAGACAGATTTGTCCCACCCGCAGCTACCTTAGTGTTATAACCTTCTGGCAAATCTTTGATAAATTCATCAGCATGTGCTTTTTTCGCTGCACTGACAATCACATCCATTACTGGAGCAGTCTCCTCATTCCAGCCAAATGCAATATTTTCAGCAATTGTTCCCTCAAATAAATAACTATCCTGCGGAACATATGTAATAACATTTCTTAATTCAGCCAGTGAATATTTATTTATATCTTTACCAAGTATTTTAATTTTTCCATTTTCAACAGGATAAAATCCTTGAATCAACTTAAGCAATGTACTCTTTCCACATCCGGATTCGCCGGTTATCATAACTTTCTCACCTACACTTATCTGCATCTTTTTAGAATTTAACTGAGCATGCATTTTATTCTTATCTCTTGATTCATCATTTTCATTATAAGAAAAATGTAAATCAGATATATCAATAGCCTTATCTCTTTTGTTTTGTACATTAATATTTTTTCTCTCAGGACCATTTCCTGTAGTAAACCATGTTATTTCTTCTTCCATTTCTGATTCCATGAAATCAAATACATGACCAGCACGAACAAGTGATGTTGTCAATGCAGCTATAGAGCTCCCGAGTCTTTGCATCGCATTACTCACCCCCATCTGCAAGGTAACCACAGCCATAAGCGTACCATAATCAACTCTTCCTTCTGAAACAAGCCATACCCCCACAATAATCGTTCCAAAACTTCCAATGATGCCTAGCAGAAATGCAACTATCTCAAATAATGCCTCCATTTTAACTCTATCTTTTTCTGATTGGAATGATGCTTCATTTTCCTCATAAAAATAATTTAATACAACCTTAGTTCCGGAATTCATTTTCAATGTAACAAAACCTGATATAATATCGCTTAATAACATGGACAATTTGGTTGATTTCTTTTGAACCTTTTTCGCATATTTCTTAATAGATTGATTAATCTTAATAGAAACAAAAGCTGTCAATGCACTAACAATTAATGATATACACGTCAGCATTGGATTATAAAAGTACATAGTAATAATAGAAGAAACTACTATTACAATCTTTCCCAACACCCAATAGATATGCGAAAACCAGGAATCTTTCAGGGAATTAGCATCCCAGTTCAATGTCTTTATTGCGTCTGCACTATGTGTATCATTAAAAAAATACATATTCATGTTCAACAATTTCTCATACAGCTTCAACTTCAATTCATAAACCATTTTACGAACCAATCTGATTTGAAAATACCGAAGATAAGGAAATAAACACTTTAATATTACAATTACTACGCATACAACCACTGCTGTACGAAATAACTGCATGTTCTGAAATTCAATAGCATTTAGAGTCTTTTTTGTCACATACGAATAAAGTATCTGCAAAGACGATTCCATTATCAATGTTGTTATTAGAATAAACCAGTAAGCAAATCTATATTTTCCCATATAGGATAAGAATCTTTTTAAATCTTTCATAGCAATTATTCTATCTCCTCTCGACTGTAATCCTGATACATCTGATAATATCTTCCCTGCTGATTTAGTAACTCCTTATGCGTTCCTTGTTCTACAATCCTGCCATGTTCTAATACATAAATCCTGTCATAATTCTTAATGGTATTAAGTCTATGTGCAACGGCAATAACTGTATGATTCCTTGCTACTTCATCAAATGTATTACAAATAGTATTTTCCGTTTCTAAGTCGAGGGCAGATGTTGGTTCATCGAGCATAAAAATCGGTGCATTTTTCACTATTGCTCTCGCAATAGTAAGTCTTTGTCTTTGCCCTCCTGACAGATTATTTCCTTTTTCCGTAAGAACTGTATCTATACCTTCTGGCAATGCTTTAATAAATTCCTCACAGCCAGACATTTTAAGTGCCATTATTATTTCTTCATTACTGACGTCAGGATTACCAATCCGAATATTATCCGCAATAGACATAGGAAACAATGTTGCTTCCTGTGAAATAAGTGCCAATTTCTTACGAATTTCATTTGATGTAAAATTGTAATAATCTATCCCCTCATAGAATATTCCACCATTTTTGCTTAATATTTGTCTTGAAATCAGTTTTATGATTGTGCTTTTCCCACTTCCACTTTCTCCTACGAAAGCTATGCTTTCTCCCTTTTTCACATCAAAACTCACATTAATCAAAACTTTTTCGTCCCCATATCCAAATGTAACATTATTAAAGCTGATTAACGGAAAATCTGTTAGCATTTCGTCACTCTTCATACCATCTGACAGCTCTTCCTCAGGCAAAATATCAATAACGTCAAACACTCTTAAAACAGATACCAAGGCAGTCTGTGAACGTACAACCAACTGATAGCAGCCTGATAACGGCTCTATCAATTTTTTAATTATACTTATATATGCAATTAACACGCCCATTGTGATTGCATTTCTAAAAACCAGTACACCGCCAACACAAATGGCAAGTGCCATAGGTACTTCCTGTATTGCTCTTGATATTGGTTCCAGATTATACTGAGCCAAATCCGTTTCATTAGATGTTTTAAATGTTTTATAAAGAGCGTCTTCATACCGATTCATCATTTTTTCTTGAATATTATATGACTTTATTATTTCTGCCCCTGCAAATGCCTCATCTATATTATTATTAGTAAGCCCCAATTCTTTTACATACTGAGACTGACGAAGTTTTATCGGCTTTAGCAGCTTTACATTTAGCGGCACCATAATCGCCAGCGGAAATAAACATATCATTGCCAGTGGAGCATTCATAGAAATCAGATATACTGAATATACAACTGTAAGAATTGGCACATACAGGCAGTCTTTAAAATAACCAGACATGAAACCTGCAAGACCTTCTATATCTTCAGTCATTCGCTCCATAAGATCTCCATAATTACATTGATTGATATATTCCGGTGAGGCATTTATCAATGAATTCACAGCATCATTCCTAAAATCCTTTAACAATCCAGCACCGACAAAACATGTCATTGCAACTAACATATAATTTGATACAATACCAACGCATATCACAATTATTACCTTCAAAATAATATACCAGATTTCCTGCATCATATTACCCTTAGAAATGATATCTATTATTTCCCTTAATATATCGATAACCATAACTGTAGATATTGATGCAGTTACACTTGAAATAGCCGCTGCTATCATTTGTATCCAATATTTTTTACTGTATACTAACAGCCTTTTCATATAGACATTTTTCTCCATTTCTTTTATACTATATACAAGTATAACTTGCGCAAAATATTCTTTCAATGTCATTTGCGTAGCATATTTTTATACTTTTTACAATTTTAAATTGCAGATAATATATTTTTAAAGGAGGATTTATATGCCTCAGACCGATAGACATAAAGAAAGAGAAATTCCAATAGAATTTGATTTTTATAATACACTGGAATCATTACCAATGAATAACAGGTGTACTATCATTATGGTTTCTTGTGGAAATGCAACTATTAAAATCAATAATCATATTCAAACAGTTACATCTCCAGCTATACTATGTATTTCCCAGTATGACAATTTTCAATGCCTGGAGCATACACATTTAAGTGCCAAGGCATTTCACTTTGATCCATGGTACATAAAAGCTTGTTTAAAATTTGAAAATCTTGAAGATTCGATTCCAATCGATGAAAAATATGTTTACGACAGAAATATGCTATATATGTTTACAAAGCATCATGGAAATTTTCAAGGCATTTTTTACTTAACACCTCAACAATATGTTCACATTAATGAACTAATGCTTATGATTGGTGCTGAGACATACGCACAAAGCGATGATTACTGGACTTGCCGTATCAGAAGAATGCTGCGCCAGACACTTAATTGCATTTTTGACATATATGTAGACCAATGTAAGTTAAAGTTCTACGAATTATCTGAGAATACTAATCCCGTTACAACCTGCACTGATTATATTCACAACAACTATCAGAACGATATTACATTAAGTTTCCTATGTGAACTTGTACACTTGAATCGAACCACACTTAACCAGCGTTTCAAGCAGCAAGTAAATTGTACATGTATCGAATACCTGCTTCACTACCGTCTTAAGATATCGCAGGAATTGCTATCTAACACCAATCTCAAAATTGATGATATTGCAACCCAATGTGGTTTTAAGTATAGTTCTTACTTCAATCGGCAATTTACAAAATGCCTTGGAATCACACCTTCTGAATTTAGAAAGAATCCTACAGGGTATAGCATGTTTGATGGTGGAAAGATTAGTAAATTATGAACATATCGTCTCATCACATCTTATGATTAGATAAAATAGGTATAATTATAATAAGTCTTAATACCCTCAGTCTCATTACCTTGTCCTTTGGACACTCCAAGACAACCAAAAAGGACATCCCTTGACCCGTAATATTTACGGTTCAGGGGTGTCCTTTTTACGCTTCCTATCAGTAAGATAGACACTCGATGCTATTTATCCACAATCAAATCATACCAAAGTGCTTAAATGCCTGCATGATTGCCTCTTCCTTCTCCGGTGTACACTGTGACTGTCTCACATTCTCCGACTTTGATAAGTTATAATTTTCACCTACATTCAGTCCACATTTCTTCTTAATCTGTGCGATATACAATGAAGAAACCTTAAGTCCTGTCTGTTCCAGTACATATGCCTTTATCTGCTCATAAGTTGCTTTTCCCTTGAATTCAGATAAATCCATATCCTCCAGATAGAAGTCCACCTTCACTTTTCTGCTGTCTACCAGTCTCCGTTCCACTTCGGTCCGCGCTTAGCAAAGGTCCACCGGACCTTTAGCGCCCTTGGAAAGTAAGACAACTGTCTCAACGGTATTCCCTTTGTCCCACAAAAGCTCCGTAACTTCCCCGCCATCCTTGAACACCGGAAAATTCAGACCAATCCGCTTTAGCGGATATTCAGACTCGTCATTTCTGTAAATTTCAATTTCCTTAATCAAGGCTGTGACCACATTTCTCTTTTCTTCGTCATTTATTATATTATAAACGCAGTCGAAATTCACCATGATTTTGTAAATATTCTCAAGAGTAATTGCCTGCTGCTTAATTGCATCTCGCCGAAGTCTGGCATCTTCGATTTTTTCCTCCAGCTCAACAATGACATCATATAGGGAATCTAACCGCAAGGTCATATCATGGAGCTTTCGTTCCCGGTATTTTGCATCAGCAGGGAGACTGTCAATTTCCCGTTCCAATCTTGTTTTATTCAGATCAACTTCCTTCAGCTTTGCCTGATAGCCCTCCAGTTCTTTATCCACTGCTTTCGTGTCAATCTGAACGCCAATCCGTTTTTTAATGGCTTGGGCATATTCCTCATTTCTTACGATCTCACGAATTGCCTCAATGACCATCGGTTCAATATCGGTCTTTTTCAGCATTGCCTTATATTCACAATGCTTACCCCGGACCATCCTATTCCGACTACATACATAATAGTAAATTTCTTTGTAAGTGCCATCTTTATTTGTCCATGCGTGTTTATTCGTATACATGGGACTTCCACAAACCGGGCATTTCAGCAGACCGGATAACAAATGAACTCGATCCCGCCCAATTTTTGACGGTTGCTTTACTCCGGTTCTAAGGCGCTTGGCATGAGCCTTTTCCCATACCTCCTCACTAACGATTCCTTTATGCTGTCCCTCTGTCAGAATGTAATCGTCATTTCTTTTCATCTGGTAATCGTTTTTTGTGCCTTTGACTTTTTCCTTCGTTCTCCGTCCATAGGCAATTTTACCGCAATAAACCGGGTTATCCAATATCAGTTTAATAAAATGTCCTGTCCAATCCTCTAATGTGCCATTCTGCCTCGGAATTTTCCGTATACCTTGTAAGTTCAACTGATTCGCAATACCACCCAAACCGATTTCCGATGAAGTATATAATTCAAAAATCTTCCGTATTGCCACAGCCTCTGTTTCTTCAATCATCAGCTTGTTATCTTCCAGTGTATATCCGTATGGAGCAAAGCCACCATTCCATCCACCTTGCCGTGCCTTTTCGCGCCGCCCGTTCATCGTCTGCTCGATAATATTCTCACGCTCAATCTCAGCCACAGCAGATAGTACAGAAATCAAAAGTTTTCCGCTTGTCTGAGAGGAATCAATCCCTTCTTCTATGCAAATCAGATTTACACCATAAGATTGAACCAACTCCAAAGAGTTAAGTATATCTGCCGCATTACGGCCAAACCGTGACAGCTTATACACTAAAATATAGTCAATGTCCAAGCCATCCTCAATATCTCTGAGCATTTTTTGAAAGGCAGGCCGTCCCTCAATGGATTTACCGGATTTACCGGCATCTTCATAAGTATCAACAACGATCATTTCCTCACGATCCGCAAATCGTGTCAGCATATTTTTTTGACCTTCCAGGCTGTATCCGTCCACTTGCATCTCTGTGCTGACCCTCGGATACAAAACACAGCGTTTTCCATATCGGTTCATAATTCATACCTCCAAAATTTACTTTTGGAAAATATCCTATGTAAAGCTGCGATTCTCACGCAGCTCCGTCAACCTCGCCCAGCACTCTCATACCATATTTCTCGATGATATGTGCCAGCGAAGTGATAAACGCTTCAAATTTTTGTTCCGCCAGAAGTTCTTCTGATCGGATTTCATCTGAAGGAATCAATGCGCTTTTATTCTGGATATTCTCCATTCAGAATCACCTCCGCAATTCCTAACGAAATTATAACTCTACTTGCACAGCCTGAAAATGATACGACCTTTCGGCACTTTTATGTAATCCCCAGACTGCACAAAAGCGTCTTGTTTATGTTTTCCATGTCATCCTTGTTTAGATGACCAATATAGTTTTTTAACCTCGACTTGTCGATTGTTCTGATCTGTTCCAGCATAACAACAGATGGTTTCACCAAACCGCATCTGTCATTTAAGTGGTAATGCGTGGGGAACTTTCTGCTTTTTTTGCTTACACTGGTAATTGCTGCAATAATAATCGTAGGACTGAAACAATTTCCCACATTGTTTTGAAGAATGAGTACAGGACGAGAGCCACTTTGTTCAGAGCCGATACCAGGGCTTAAATCAGCCGAATATATGTCACCTCGATGGAATTTTTCAAACATCACTCTCGCCTCCTTAATATCTTAATACTTAAACAGCCGCACCAGTCTGAAAGAAATCTCCGGATAAAAACCTGGTGCGGCTACTGTTATTCTGTTCGGATTACTCGTCATATTTGCCACGCCCCCTGACGATGGGAACACAACAGGTCTCCGCTGGCGCAGCTGTCATAACTCCGCAGCATCGTTCGTATCGTGTGCCGCAGGGTTCCCCCCAAGTCTTTGGCGGGCCGTGAGGAAGTATCTTTAAGCCCCCATGCAGTCATCGCGCCGAATCTGCCACCATCCGTTTTGTGGAATCGTAGATCGCTCCAAAGCAGCTTTGTTCATCACCTCCCTGACTGCTCTATCTTCGCGGCGTTCCACACTCGCTCGTACACGGGTTATGTACCTGTTATGCTGTCTATGAAATTGTCAAAGTGCTGTTGAAGGGGGAAAACTTGTCCTTCTTATTAACTCTGACAAAAAGAGCAAAAAACGAGCGCACCAAACGAAATTTTATCAAAAATATTTTGCCAGCTGTTTCAGCCCTCGCCGAATGCTGTCACGGACACGGCTTGGGTCTACACCCTCTGCTGCGGCTATCTCTCCTACTCTCATGCCCAGATAATACCTGGCATAGATCCGCTTGGCTTGTTTCTCCGGCAGAGCCATTACTGCGGCATAGAGTTTCTCCCGCAGCTGCTTTTCCTCCAGGAGCATTTCCGGCGTCTGGGGCTTCATCAGGATCGCATTTTCAATGCCATTGTCGCAGTCCAGAGAGTAATGCGCCTTATAACGATACATCCTCCGGTCATAGGCAGCTTCTGCACGCTCAGAGTCTCTGATCGTCTCCAGCACATCTTCGGTTACTTCTACAAAGTGATCGCTTTTGTAAACATCGGGATATAAGTCCCTAAGATTGACTTTCTTCATTATGTACCTCCATTTCGATTCACGGGTTTGTCAACGGGTGAACCGAGTGGAGGCGGTGATCGGCAGTGACATACTTCGGGAGCTTTCCCGAAAAATCGACAATAAAAAGCGCCAGCTCCCTGTAATGGGAAACTGGCGCGACAAAAACAATCACTATTATACTGAATTACATGGAACAATAATGCCGATGCAATGTTATACTTGCCCGGAGGAGGAGCAATGTTTTTTTTTAACTGATGTAGATCATGCGAACTTTGAAAACACAAACAGGACACGGTAACTTAACCTCCAAATGGCTACCGTGTCCCTGTCAGTCGTCATTGGTTTGTGTAAACGCAAAGAAACGGCGGCTCTGATTTCTCAAAACCGCCGTTAGGGTAATAACTTAAAATAGGTGTGCAAAATCACCTGCCCCATGTGAACGATGAAATAACAAAGTGGACACGGTAAACTAATCTCCAATCGGCTACCGTGTCCTGCAAGTCGTCATCGATTGTGCAAGCGCAAAGAAACGGCGGCGCTCAAAGCCGCTGTTTCCAATAGGCATGTTGATATAGCTGCTGTACGACGGCTTTTTTTCTTTTGCCGTCGTGCGGCAGATATTTCTGTTATACTAAGCTACTGTTTTCCACATTTCAGATTCACTTTAATGATT
>OGMN01002298.1_pt1 | contig 11205 bp, 11 predicted proteins | sample 1573211 | NCBI WGS metagenome assembly OGMN01 (sample SAMEA2581876, study PRJEB24529) | metagenome | biome: Human gut stool | place: China | collected 2011
TGACAAGTTACTACCAATGACCCTCCACAACGAGGGTCATTTTTCTTACAAACCCTTCATATAGTTATTCTCCATTTATATCAACAAAATAGAAACTTATTATCTAAGCGTCCTATCAGTAATAAACTGTTTTGCTTGTGCAGGTAATGTTTTCATGAAATCATTGGAATCATGTACAGCAGGTAGATGTGCTACCATATTTTGAATAACAATCTGGTTCGGACTGTCATCACTTGTTGGAACACTGATTCTCACAGCAGGGGAGATGTCTGTAATGTACTTTTCTGGATTAGCACCAAATTCCCATAGACGTTTAGAAACATCAGCAGGGATAACACTTGAACCAGTCTGTAATTCTACATATCTTCCTTCCTTGGGATTGATGATTAATTCATCACCGATTTCGTCAACATTATAAGTACCAGCTACTAGGTTTAATCCACCTTTCGCTTTCTTTTTAACTGCGACACCAAAAGTAGGACTGTGTGGATTATTATCGACTTTGTAACCACCACCGCCAGAACCTCTGCCACCAGACGAACCATTTGAACCGCCGCCGCCAGAAGAACCACCTTTGACACCAGAAACAGACACGTTTACACTAATACCCTTTTGCAGTTCCTTTGTATTAGCTTCTGTAGCTTTTGTATTGTCAGCAGAACTATCACTATTTTTATCTACTGAATTACTATTGTTCTTTAGATTTTTAGATACATCTCTGCTGCTTTTTTCAACAACTTTAGAACCATCTGTACCACCAGAGTAACCATTTTTATTACGAACAGCCTCAGCATCAGCATGAGCTTTATTCATGCCAGTAGTGTCACCTTTAGCTTTTGCTTCGTTATAGGCTTTTTGAGCAGCTTTAATTGCGTCCGAATCGGATTTACTTAACGAATCTGTTTTCTTAGAACCAGCAGAAGGAGCATTACTGGAAGTGCCTGTGCCTTTCTCTTTAATCTCCGTGTATACTCTGCCGTAATCATCCTTCTAAACAGTTGACGTTAAGCCTTCGCCGTTCTTAACAATATCTTCTACTCTGTCTAGCCTATCAATGAACTCTTTGCTACCAACAGTCTGACCAGTATTCTCATCAATTTTAGTGACTTTATCTTTCAACCATTTTAGATTTTCCAGATATTTCTTAGTGGCTTCTGTATCTGCATTAGCACCGCCAATATTGTAAGAACCACTTTGCACATAACCAGATGCATATTGATAAACACCTGCTTGCGCAACGTCCTTTAATTTATAATCAAATTCTTGCGTGGAACGATACTTGTCTCTGACATTTTCAGCCATTTCATGAAGCGTATCAGCCAATTCTTTATTACCTGCTCTCATTGCTTCATTCCAAGCAGCTTGTATAGACTTGACATACGCTCTATCAGAATCAGACATGATACTATCGTCAAATTTATCTACAGTTACTTTCTGTTCCTTGTCTTCATCTACCAGTGAGAAGTTGGCTAAAGCTGTGCATAGCATACGAACTTCTGTTGCTACCTGTTCATTCGATTTAGTATTATCATCGGTACTAACAATATTCTCTAACAGGGACACAATATTCTCATTAGTAATTTTACCATTAGTATTCAAGACAGCATTTAATCCTTGAGTAGCAAGAATCTGACGCTTATCTTCCTGTAGTCGTTTATCAGATGCATCTATAATCTTTTTATTGGAATCGGTAATACCACTAACAGAATCAATAACATCTTTAGGAAGCTTTGTCCCAAACTGATTCTCCTTGATATGAGAATTGACATCATCAATCTTATCTCTTGTGAAATTACCATTAGCGTCCTTACCAGTAATACGATAAGTACCACCATTGGTGTAGATAATGTCACCTATTTTAGCCTGAGAAGGTGCTTTACCATTTTTCTGAACATACCAAGAATCTACATTTTCCTTCTTGGGCATATTCGTTTTATACATCAGCTCGAAAACCTTCATCATGTTAACGTATGTCTCATTCAGATGGTTTTCTGTTTCATCTGTATTAGCTTTAAGTGCTTGTTGAATGCTAATATATCCGTCTTTGAATTTATTGTACACATCAAGTCTCTGGTCTAATACATTCTTCTCCCAATTAGAACCAATTTGTTCAGCAGCCAACAATCTGTTTTGCTCTTTTTCAAACAGGTCTGGGAGTTCTTGCCAGATGTTTTTGTAGTCCTCTAATTCTTCTTTCTCTTTTTCAAGAGCATTAATACGTTTTTCGTACAGGGCATCGGATACAGCTTGTTCAGCTTGGCGCACACTATCTTCGTCAGCTTCATCAATCCAACCTACACCTTTGCGAAGAACACGATTTGTCTTTTGATTCTTAGCCTTATCTAAATCAGCTTCTTTTTGCTGTAAATCTAATGCTGCTTGCCGTTCTTCATTAAGTTTTTTCATAGCATCAATTTCATCATCAATGCTCTTAATTTTATCGTCAATTACATTAATAACAGCAGACAATGCGTTGTCTTTAGATTCTTTCTGCTTTGTAAGAATAGCATTCTCGGCTGCAAGACGTTTATCATAATAATCCTGCCAAGCCTTTTCAAGCTCTTGGATTTTCTCTTTATTAACATCATAGCCTTTATTTACTAAGTCTGCCCATTTTACAAAAGCACCATTCATAAGTTCACCGTAGATACTAATATCCATACCTACAGCGTCTTTACGATTAGAAAGTAGCTCAATTAAATGTTCTTGGTCTGCAACATAATTTTTATACTTGGTATATTGCAAATCATTGATAGTCTTATTGACATCGGCAATTTTATAATTTAGTTCTTTCCAAGTGGACAGACTTTCTTTGTTTTTGTCATTAAGGTCTTCGGTAGACTTAATTAGTTCCTCAGTATCCCTAATAGTGCCTTGTGACAGCTTATTTAGATATTCTCTGTTTTTAATAACTAGATTATCAGTTTTCGCATCATAATCAATTTTGAAACCCTTTTGTCTCAGTTGAGCAACATTAGATGCAATTTCTTTATCTCTTGCGTTATTCAGTTTGGTTAAAGCATCTTGCTCGTCTTTGTACAAGCCAATGAGAACATTCTTCAAAGAAATCTGTTCATCAATGTTGTCTGTAGCATCATAAGCATCATTTAGTTCGTCAATCTTATCCTTGACATTTTCTACTGCATCAGATAGTTCTTTGTACTTATCAATATCGGCAGTATATTTGTCTTTAGAACCAGAGCCAGAACCAGAACCTTTACCGCCAGAACCTTTAGAACCAGAAGAACCGCCAGAAGGTTTGTAAGAACTTGTTGGTTTCTATGTTGGACGATTTGTGGCTAAATAATTATTAAATGCAGTTTTTAGATTATTAACCTTTTGTTTATCCTGTTGCTGTTTTATATATTTATCAAGATTCCCATTTTTTGCATTGGCAGACCAACTTTTGAAGTCAACACTAGAAATCGCTGCTGGTGCTGCTGTAATCAAATTATTCAGAGCATCAGAAGCTAATCCAGCTGCATTAGCAATATCATAAATAGCATTTATCTGCTGTTCAAACGACAATGAAGAATCATCAGCAGTTGCTATTGCAGTCGCCAATGAATACATTTCATTTTCGGTAAAACCTGCTGCATTTGCCTCATTTAACAACGCCTGAATTTCTTCATTAGTCCCATCTTTTAGTTGATGTGTAGAAACAAATGCTTGTTGTTTGCTTTGGGACAAGGCATAAGTAGCCATTTCATTAGCGTTAGCTACACCTTGTTGCTCTAACCATTTTACTGTTAAGTCATATGACTCATCAGTAATATTTTGCATTACAGGTTGGGCATAAATATAAGCAGATGTTAAGTCATCAAAGGCAGATTGACATGCTTTAATATCGTTACAACCTCTAATAGTCTATTGTATTCATCTTCGAACCCACCAAACTTATTAACAAAATTTTCGTCAATCAGTTTACCAAAATCAAAGCCTTCACCGTCTTTTACATCATTATAAGCTGCTTTTAGTTGGTCTAAACCGTCTTTCATAGACTCAAGCGATTCAAGGTTCGTTTTAATATCAAATTCAATGGTATTATCTTTATCAGATTTCTCTTTTTCTTTACGAAAATCTGCGATAAAATCTTTAACTTCTTCTAATGTATATGTCCCAATACTATCAATATCAATCAAATAGTTCAGTTCTTCGCTAGATAACGTATCCAAATAAGCCATTTCGGATTCAGACCAAGCCTCTTGCCCTTGAGCCTTTTCCATAACATTCTTATACCCAAATTGAGCTTTTAGCTTCTGCTTCACATCATTGGTTTCAACATTCACATGAATGGTTGCATCAATATTATTGATATATTCTGTCAGCTCATCAACACGATGCTTATTAAACTCTAAGTCTTTTTGGACACGTTGTTTAGCGGTAGCATCACCATCTAAAGCACCACTGTCGAGCTGTTCTTGAAGCAGAGTTACGTTATCCTGTGCATTCTGTTGTAGCTGTAGAATGGTTTCCTTTTCAGATTTCAGATTATCTACCATCTTAGCTTCTTGTTTAGCTAATTTCTGGTATACATAATCAATACCATTACCAGATTGGTTCGCTTCGTTCTGTTTAATTTGCTGTCTTAACTTTTCAAGCTGTGCAATATCCTTCTGAATTTTAGAATCGGTTTCAGAATCCACACCAGTTGCTTTTAATTCACCAGTAGAAAAGATATCACCATCACCGTATAATTTACTTAAAGCTAACTTTTTCTGTTCCTGCTTTAGAATCTGTTCATTAACAGTAAGCTGCCGTTGCAGGTAATCTAGCTTCTGTTTTTCTGCTTCTGTCAGGTCATTTCTGCCATATAGTTCGTTATACTCATCCTTCAGCCCTTTAACCTTTTCTGTCAGGTCATCAACAATTTCCTGCTGTTCTTCTGTGGTGACATTCAGTTTGTCGAATATCCACATAGCACCTTTGATGGCTACCATGACTAAAAGCATAGCACCCATGTTGATGGCTATACCTTTCAAAGAAGCTGCAAGTGCTGCATTACCACCTGTTGCACGTTTCACTACTTTTTGATATTCGTCTGTAGATATAGTGCCAGCATTTAGCTGTCTAGCTGCATTCGCAACATTTTGGTCTAATCCTCGGAATGAAGCAGAAAACGCTTCAAAATTTCGTACATTGCCGACCCCAGCACGTTCAAACGCATTTGTAAACCTTTGTGTTTGAAGTTTAGTAAAATCGTCCGAACTCCCCATGCCATGCATCATACTCAATATTGGACTAGAAAGTTTGTTGTTCTCATCAATAGTTGCAACGCTTGATTTTTTTCTATACATTATATATACTTGGATTATAAATAATGATTTGTAGGAGGTATGATAATGAACAAATGGAAAGTATGTAAAAGCTGCGGTGGAGTATTTACTGGCAATAACAACGATAGAACAATTTGTCCACAATGCAACGGCGAATTAGAACTTATTCAATCAAATATTCCTATGATGGAAACATGTGATATCACAGCTATTTCGCATGATTTTAATTTTATCAAATCTATGATGGAATTATATGATACAAATATTATCGAATATAAATCAAGAATTAAAGAATTTTCCAACCAACCACGTTGTCCCAAATGTGGCTCAACGGCAATCTCCACAGGGGCAAGGGGAGTAAACTATCTGTGGGGATTTATTGGTGCAAGTAAAACTGTAAATAGATGTTCTAATTGCGGTTATACTTGGAAACCTAAGAGGTGATAGGGGAGGGGGTGAATCCTTTTCAACAAAAATAAGAAAGACACCTTAATTAGTGTCTTTTTGTTCTGTTAATATTTTTTGTTCAAGTTCTAATATTGGTGTAAATGTAAGTTGTTTCCCATTTCTTGCCATCCTAAGAACTTTTCTAGCCTTTGCGTTGATTTCTTTTTGTTTATTTTTGTTTATTTCAATCGGATTGTTTGTGTCAGCATACATATATATATTGTTGATATGATTCTGTGTGACGGGTATCATATTTTGAATCAACGCCACATTTTCGTTACCCTTAATATGTACAAATGAAATAGTGTCGCAAAATCCATATTTGCTAACTGTCTTTTGATAAATGTTTTTATATTTATCCACCTGAGACGAAATAGGTATCATCCAATATACACCTTCATTTTCAAACGCACAGTAACAGGGTCTATTGTGTTCTGATATACTATCACTTTCCTTATTTTTAGGGATTGTATCAACTTCACAATTTTCAAAATATTCATCTTTTACAAAGTATAGTTTGTTAACTTCCATACAATCTCCTACATAAAATAAAACCCTACACAAATAGGGTTTTATTTAAACCCCAGCCACTTATTAGCCGCCTGCTGGGTGGCGAGAAATATCTACACCTGTACCTTTTATATTATGCCGATGTACAGTCTCGGCAACAATAACAATATAACAACTTTCTTTCGCTTGCGCTAAGATGGGTTATGGTTAGTTGCCACCTTTGTAAGCCTCCATGTTCACCGCATCCCATCACGGATTCCACTTCATAGGCACAAGAAAGCATTTTAATGAGTGTGCGTCTCAATACGATTATTTCTATCTATATTTATATTATACACAATCTAGTTAAAAATACCACATACAAAATAAACAAAAATTATTCATATTTTCTTACTTTCTTCTACCAAACAATTTGCCAACTTTTTACAAGATTCCAACAATTTATTAGAAATCTTATTATCATTAAAATTCTTAACAAATTCAGAAGTGTCCTTTTCTTTAATTATAGTGATGCGATTAATCGGTTTTATCATCTACAGAACACTTCCTTTCATTTTCTATTTATCTTCTACACCGTTTCCAAGCCAGCATAGAAGTTGTGTGTTATGTACTAAGCAGAGTAGGGGATATCCCTATTCGTTCCTCTGTTCGCTTCTCACAGGCTTTCCCAGTGGTTGCCGAGTGAATATTGCAACCTCATACAATTACGTCTGCATGAAGTCGTGCCTTGCCACCCTGTCGCACGTTACAAATGAAAACACACTTTCATTGTTGCATCATAACGTGTCGGAATTACCATTTTCACCATATATGGTTTAGTCTTTGAGAACATATCTGAACGATATGCTTTTATTTCATCTCTCCGATACCTATTGCTAGGCTTACGGCTTCCTCCGATATTCGGCATATTTAGGATATAAAAATCCAAGGTCATATCTGTTCGATAAACGATTATCTCCCAGAACACCCACTGCATTAAATATATGACATGATTATATATCCGTATGCAATAGGGGACTCGTAAACTATTGATAAGTAACGTATGTTAATCTATGACCCTTTGCTCCTGCAACAGCACCACCGATCAGACCAGCTAGTCCAATACCGCCAGTTTTATCAACTATTGCTGCAATAGCTTCAGATAGTCTTGTCAGGAGTTTAATAACAGTGACTATATCGCCTCTGTCAACTAATTCCTGCCAAACACCAGTCCATGTTTCTTTTAATCCATTAAGATTATAAGAAATAGATTTTCTGATATTATCCATTTCTTTGTCAGCAGAACCTTCTGCATCTTCCATAGTTTTCAAAGATTCTCTAACAGTGTCAAAGTTTTTGATGATTGCTGCACCAGCTTGTGCTCTAGTTTTACCAAACAACTTTTGCAGCAAATCCGTTTGTTGTTTCTCAGATAATTCATCCCATATATCAGAAATTTCTCCGAGATACTGAACCATTGTCTTGTAATGCTGTTGGCTTGCATCTGTGAACAAAGATATACCATTTGGGTCACTTGCTGTCTTGGTTAAATCAGCAACTTCACCTTTGATATTAACAAGATCTTCAGAGAGTTCTTCTGTCTCTTCTGAATAACCTCTGACCCTCATAGTGATACTTCTTAGGGCGTTACCCATGATATCAGCATCTTGCAAGATTTCTTGACCTGCCGTAAACAATGCAATAGTGTCATTAATATCTTCGCCAATAGCAGCCATTGAAGCAGAAGACTTCTTTAGACCAGTCAGGATATCGCCGTTTGTTACTGCAAATGAGTTACCAATCTCATTGATATTATCTAATATTTCCCTTTTAACATCAGTGGTATCAATATCAAAAGCTTTCATAATTGACACTAGACCAGTATCTGCTTCGGATGTATCAATGTCTGGTGAAATACTAGCAAACATGGAACTCATTTTTGCCATTTCTTCAGCCTGTGCTTTTGTGTTATAACCAGCTCTTGCCCAGCTTGCCTCTTGTTCGAGGATTTCTTTAGTGGCTACACCAAGCTGTTTTGCGATTTTGCTTGAATTATAATACATTTCTTCAAGCTCTGCATTGCTGCCTCTAAATGTTTTATGGATATCTACTACAGCATCGTCAAGTTCGCCTAATGTCCCCCCAATATATCTGACCAAACGCAATGTTGTTTGCATAGCCATATAACCAGACATATAGTTCTTAAAATATGTAGCAGACCGTTTTATCTGGTCGGCAAAACTACGCCATGCGGTTGTAGGCGGCTTTTGTGCAGTTATCTGCCGAATTGCACCACCTGCACCTTTTGCATCAATGATAATCTGTTTAATAGAGCCATCCATATCTTTAAAAGATGCTTTAAATTGTGTCATTTGTCCTGCACTGGACTTTATATCTGTAATTTTTGCACCTAGCTTTTTATAATGCTCCATAGCAGCATCTATTGAGTTAAAATCTGTATACTCAAAGCCCCTGCCGAAATCAGACATCTCGGTTTTTAAATTATGAAGCTGGTTTTTCAGCTCATCAATAGACATATTGTGCGCTTTCATCTCTAATTCAGTTAGTTTCGCATTGATAGTGTCAAAACCAATTAAATCTTTATTTTTTAGTCTAAACGCACTGAACAAATCTGCCACGGTAGCACGGCTATTGCCTGATGCAGTTTCGGTGAATAATTTTCTTGTAGCCCCATTAACCCCTTCAGCATCAACAATAACCTGACGCAACACATTATCTACGCCTAATAATTCTGCCTTAAATTTAACAACTTCCCCGTTATTAAATGTTTTATCAGTAATCTTCCATCCGTTTTGTGTGTATGAACCCATAACATCTTTTACAGATGTATTGGTTAATAACTCCCATCCTTTTGCAGCATCTTTACATGCCTTTTCTAGCGAACGAATATCGTTTAAAACTCTTTTTAGTCCGTCTGCCGAAGATAACCCGTTGATTTTATTTTGGATAGCATTAATATATTTTGCAATATATGGAAGTTCTTTGACGTTATCATAATTGCCTTTTACGATAGACAACGCCGTTGTAGCTTTGTTTCGCATAGAATCAACAGAGTCTACAGCTTTCACTTTCGGTGTGTTGTCTTTTTTACCAACAGTGACGTTAGTTGTTCTAGTCGCATAAGAAGCATTTTCAAAGCCAGTATTGATATATGATTTGAACTCTTTGGCATCTCGACTTGCTTTTTGTAAAAATTCATCTACAGAAACAAACTTGGCAACCATAGTTGTTAATTCTCCATTTGTTTCTTTAATTGACCTTGTTAATGATAGTTGACCTCTTTCATCGACCAAAGCCTTATATGAGATGCTTGATTCTCCATTTTTGCCATACAAACCTTCAAGAGCTTTTTGTGCTGCTTTCGATTTAGCTGCAATATCATCTAAAGATAACGCTTGTGATTCTGCGATTTCTCCTTTCTGTACGGCTTGCATAGCTTTCATCAAAGAAGATAACTCTTTCCCAGTCATATCTTGGATGGTTTGGCGAATCAATATGCCGTCATTTCTTACAGTAGCAGAAAATTTCTTCCATTCGCCTGTAGCATCTTGTACTGATGCTGTAAACTTTACGACACCAGCTTCGGATTGTGCAATCTTTGCACCGAATACATTACTGTAAGAATCAGCTACAATCTGTTTTCCTTTTGCTAACCACTTGTTGTAGTTTTTTGAATATTCATCTTCAGGTATAACCTATTTATTTTTATTCTTTTGCCCAGATTGCTTCACAGATGCAGCTTTATTATTGGTGTTGGATTTTGTCAAACCATCTTGAATACCGTTTTGAATACCAGCAGAAACACGTGCAGCAATATTTTCAGACAAACCATCTAAATTCACATTATTAAACTTTGTATTTAAGATAGAAGCAATATCTTGTCCAATTTTATCAATTTCAGTAGATAAATCACCAACAACTAAATCAATTTTTACTTTTGGATTGTTAGCTTGAACCGATGCGATTAGTTTATTTAACTCGGCAACATCCCCAGTAACTTTAACTTTTAATTTATCAGCATCCAACTCTTTTTGGGATAAAGCTAACCCCTTAATAATATCATTTCTTAATTCTTTTTTATCTAATACGATACTTGCCTTCATTGAAGCAACGTAATCTGACATATCCTTCACCCCTTATAGATAACGAGACACTGTACTCCCCCACAAATGTCTATAACATAATTGAGTATGTTTTTGTAAGGATTGATATTGGTGGAAGTGTGTGTTGACCCAATCTGTCATAGAAGATATAGCAGGTAAGCCAATAATACCTTCATTCCACTGCAAATCAATAATAAAATTACTCGGATCAACAGGATTTCCATGTCGAATATTCCAAGAATATAAACTCGTATGGTTGGCGTTATATGCATCTATATACGATTCAAATTCAAGAATAATACTAGAATTACGTTGTTTAACTACGGTGCGATATGCCAAATGAGATAACATAGTTTCGGCATTGAAACCTCTAAACCATGATAAAGTAGCCTGTCTTCGAATAGATTGATTTGCTAAGTTCCCAGCTCTCTGCTATTTTGTAACGGTTCTTGCTATAGCTCGCTCAACCGTCTTATTTAATGCTGCGTCATCAATTTTAATATTTCCACCAAGTCTAAAAATCGCCAAAAGTATCATCACCTCATTTTTATACGTCTTTTATTATTCTGACTGTTCATCTTTTGCCTCAAGATTTAGCTGTTCCATCATCTCGGACATTATTTCCTTGGAATCGAAAGATAGTTTAGCAAACAAAGATTGCATACTGCAATAATTTGTCATAAAGTCATTATGCATCATAGATAAAATTTCTGCACATTCATTAATTTCAGATACAGGAATAATTTCTGTCATTCCTTCTTGTGGATGGACAATAATATCGATCAAACCAGACTTATGCAGCATATTAAATTCGTCCATTAAATGAGTAGAATCAATTTTAATATTCGTATAATCATCAATAATATGAA
>OGMN01002306.1_pt1 | contig 11175 bp, 9 predicted proteins | sample 1573211 | NCBI WGS metagenome assembly OGMN01 (sample SAMEA2581876, study PRJEB24529) | metagenome | biome: Human gut stool | place: China | collected 2011
CTGGAGGATATTTAATTTATCATTCAGATAATATTTTTCCACATACGAATTCGCACCGCAGAGTACGGTGGAGTCCCCATCTGTATTGGGATTCTGCATTTCTGCCATTTTCTTGCACCTCCATCTGTTTCATTTTCCATTGCCCACAAACAGGGCTGACGCACGAACGGAGAGCAGGCTCTCCCTTTATCCCTGAGAAGCCTGTTCTCCGTTCATATGCCAGCCCATCTCACAAGCAGCCATCAAATTCCTTAACGAATCAGCAGCTTACTAATCTCATACTGATCTTCCGGAATATCCTTCTTCATATTCAGCGCCTCCTGAATATCAAAATCCAGAAACTCGCCGTGCTTATACGCTACCACGCGGTTGGTCTTTCCTTTTTCCAGCAGCTCCACCGCCTTGGCGCCCATGATGGACGCATAGACGCGGTCTTTACAGGTCGGCGCGCCGCCTCGCTGCATATAACCAAGGATCGTCGCACGTGTCTCGATGCCGGTTGCCGCCTCGATTCGCTTCGCCATCGACGCGGAATGTCCGATGCCCTCGGCATTAATGATAATATGATGTCTCTTGCCGCGTTTCCGGTTATCGATGATGCGGTTGATCAGCATCTGCTCATTGCCATCGTACCGCTCCGGAAGCAGAATATCCTCGGCGCCGTTAGCGATACCGCACCACAGGGCGATATATCCCGCGTGGCGTCCCATAACCTCGATGATACTGCAGCGCTCATGGGAGGTGGAAGTATCTCTTACCTTATCGATCGCCTCCATCGCCGTGTTGATCGCGGTATCAAACCCGATCGTATAATCGGTGCAGGCAATATCCAGATCGATCGTGCCCGGAAGACCTACCGTATTGATTCCCAGCGCGGATAACTTTCCGGCGCCGCGGTAGGAACCATCGCCGCCGATGACGACCAGACCGTCAATGTTGTGCTTGCGGCAGATTTCTGCGCCGCGCTTCTGACCTTCCTCGGTCATAAATTCCGGACAGCGGGCTGTGTATAAGATCGTACCGCCACGGCCAATCGTATCTGCCACGCTGGTTCCGTCCATGTCCACAATCTCTTCCTGCAAAAGTCCAGCGTAACCACGCATGATACCTTTTACCTTCATGCCCTTGTTGATCGCAGTCCGGACCACCGCACGGATCGCTGCATTCATACCCGGCGCATCGCCGCCGCTTGTCAGTACACCAATCGTTTTAACCTCTTTTGCCATCGCTTATTCCTCCGTCCTAAGGCTTTCCGCTTCACATCCCCAACCGTGAACCAGCCGTTTTATTTTCGAATCTTTTGACCCTTCTGATACCAAATTGTTCTGCACTGCGTGCTACCACAATTTTCAAACAATTTTATTGTAATTCATTTTATAGGTCATTTCAAGATTTTTTATGATATTTTTTTAACATGTCGCCAAAGCGTGTTACTGTTCACACATACGTGCCCAGTTACCAAAGCTTTCAATGTCCAATGACGTTCTTCTCGCCCAGCATCTCGCTGAGCGTCGTCACCAGCGCCTCGCCTGCCCGCACATTCCAGTTGCGCGGCAGAACCTTTTTCGCGCGCTCACGTCCCAGGTAAATGATCACGGTGTCATTTCCATCACTTGTTTTCAGGAGGTCGAGAAGTTCTTTCTCTCCCGCCAGATACGCGTCCTTGTCCGCATACTGAATCCACAGCTCGCGCGGCACCTGCGAAAATGGGATAATCTGCTCGCAGATCAGTTTTCCGACCGGCTCATCGCCGACCGATGCGCGCCCGCGGATAAAGACTTTTTCATCCTTGATCAGCATATCGCGCCGTTTTTCATAATCCTTCGGGAATACCAGCACTTCCACACTTCCCGCCAGATCTTCCACCGTCAGGAACGCCATCATTTTGTTATTCCGGGTCGTCTTAACCGTTTTCTCGGTGATCATTCCGCCGATCGTCACATACGCGCCGTCGTGAATCACCGCCGAACCGGTCTCCTCATCCACAACAAAATCGGAGCTCTTCGCCGTCACATTTTTCTCCCAGGTGCCGATATATTCCTCCAGCGGATGCCCGCTGACGTAGACGCCCAGCATTTCTTTCTCGTATGCCAGATATTCTTCCCTCGAATACTCTCCGACATTCGGAAATGTGATCTGAAAACTCTTCTTGTCCTCTTCCGCTGCAAAATCAAAGAGTGACATCTGCCCTTCCATCGTGTTTTTCTTCTCTTTATTCTTCTGATCGACCATCGAACCGCAGACCATACATTTCTGCTTGCGGGTTCCCGGCAGCCCGTCCATCGCACCGGATTTGATAAAGCTTTCCAATGTGCGTTTGTTGACCTCCCTGCCCGACATCCGGTCAATGAAATCTTCCAGCGAGCGGAATTTTCCATGTTCGGTCCGCTCCCGCACAATCTCATCCACCACCGACTGACCGATACTCTTGATCGCCGATAAACCATAGCGGATCGCGCCGTCCGAAACAGAGAAGCCGCCCTCGCCCTCATTGATATCCGGCGGCATGATCTTCATACCCATCTGACGGCAGCTCATGATATATTCCGATACCTTCGTAACATTATCCTTGACCGAGGTCATCAGCGCCGCCATGAATTCGACCGGATGGTAATATTTCAGATATGCCGTCTGGTAGGAGACAACCGCATACGCCGCCGCGTGCGACTTGTTGAAGGCGTATTTCGCAAAATCGATCATCTCATCGTAAATATGGTTCGCCGTCTTCTCGAGATCTACACTCTTTCCCTACACGACGCTCTTCCGATCTCAGCCCTTTACGCCCTCTTGTGCATTGCCGTAGACGAAATTCTGGCGTTCTTTCTCCATGACTGCCGCTTTTTTCTTTGCCATCGCACGGCGCACCAGGTCGCTTCGTCCCCAGGTATAGCCAGCCAGATCGCGCACGATCTGCATAACCTGCTCCTGATAGACGATACAGCCATAGGTCGGCGCCAGAATCGGTTCTAACTGCGGGCACTCATAGGCAATCGAAGCCTTGTCATTTTTGCCTTTCAGATAACGTGGAATGAAATCCATCGGACCCGGACGATACAGGGAAATACCGGCGATCAGATCCTCCAGGTTTTCCGGCTTTAACTCTTTCATGAATCCTTTCATGCCGGTACTCTCCAGCTGGAACACACCGTCATTTTTGCCGGTTCCAATCGAATCCAGCACCTTTTTATCGTTGTAATCGATCTTATCTATATCAAGCGGTTTTCCGGTCGTTTTCTCCACCAGGCGAACCGCATTCTGGATAACCGTCAGGGTTCTAAGACCCAGGAAATCCATTTTCAGAAGTCCCAGCTCTTCCAGCGTCGTCATCGTAAACTGGGTCGTGATCGAACCGTCAGATGCCCTGGACAACGGCACATACTCATCGACCGCCGCACGGCTGATGACAACCCCCGCCGCATGCATGGAGGTATGTCTCGGCAGCCCCTCCAGACGTTTACTCATGTCGATCAGATATTTGACCGAATCATCCGACTCATACGCCTCACGCAGATCCGGACTGGCTTTGAGCGCCTTGTCTAGCGTCATGCCGAGATCACCCGGAATCATTTTTGCGATCGCATCACACTGTGCATACGGCATATCGAGCGCGCGCCCCACGTCGCGGACGACACCCTTTGCCGCCAGCGTACCGAAGGTAACAATCTGCACGACGCGGTCTTTTCCGTATTTCCGCACGACATAGTCGATCACCTCCTGACGCCGTTCGAAACAGAAATCGACGTCGATATCAGGCATGGAAACTCGTTCCGGATTCAGGAAACGCTCGAAAATCAGCTGATAGCGGATCGGGTCGATGTCCGTGATCTCCAGACTGTACGCGACGATACTGCCCGCTGCCGAACCACGTCCCGGACCGACCATGATACCGTTTGATTTTGCAAAATGGATAAAATCCCACACGATCAGGAAATAATCGACATATCCCATCGAATGGATAACGTCCAGCTCATACCTCAGGCGCTCCCGCAGCGTCCCATCGTCGTTCGGGTAGCGCTTGTGAAAGCCCTCCCCGCAGAGCTTCTGCAGATATTCCCAGGACGTATATCCGTCCGGGACATCATACTGCGGCAGCTTCGTCACGCCAAACTCGATCTCGACATTGCATCTCTCGGCGATCTTGTGCGTGTTGTCAAGTGCTTCCTGGGCATACGGAAACAGCGCACGCATCTCCTCCTCGGATTTGACATAGAACTGCCCGCCCTCATAGCGCATCCGGTTCTCGTCCGTGACTTTTTTGCCCGTCTGGATACAGAGCAAAATATCGTGCGATTCCACATCTTCTTTATAAATATAGTGGCAGTCGTTCGTCGCCACCAGCGGAATCTGCAGTTCCTGGCTCATCCGCATCAAGCCCTGGTTGACCGTCCGCTGCGCCGGGATGCCATGATCCTGCAATTCCAGAAAGAAATTGTCCGGTCCAAAGATATCGCGGTATTTCTGCGCCGACTTGCACGCTTCCTCATACATGCCTCTCGACAAATACCTCGGGATCTCGCCCGCCAGACACGCGCTGAGTGCAATAATGCCTTCATGGTAGGTTCTCAGCACCTCGTCATCCACACGCGGTTTATAATAAAATCCCTCGACAAAGCCCTTGGAGACGATCTTCATCAGATTCTGATAGCCGGTATTATTTTCCGCCAGCAGAATCATATGATAATAGCGATCCTCACCGCTTCCCGCCTCCCGGTCAAAACGCGATCCGGGCGCCACATAGATCTCACAGCCGATGATCGGCTTGATCCCATTTTCTCTGGCTGCCCGGTAAAAATCGATCACGCCGTACATGACGCCGTGGTCGGTAATCGCCAGACTGTCCATCCCCAGTTCCTTCGCCCGGGCGGTCAGTTCTTTTATTTTACTCGATGCGTCAAGCAGACTGTACTCTGTATGCACATGCAGATGTGTAAATGCCACCTTTTTCCTCCCATTCAGATCTTTTAAGGGACTGCCATTTCCCGCGAAACGACACCCCCTCGTCTATCAAAGCTCTTGTTTAACTGTTGCGTCCCCTGTCTCTTTCCGAAAAACGGTCAGAAATCTGGATTTCTACTGATTGCTCAGATATTTCTCAATTCCCTCGATCGCACTCTCCTCGTCGCTGCCATCAGCCGTTACTTTTACGTGCGCGCCTTCTGCCAATCCCAGCGTCATCATGCCCATGATGCTCTTTGCATTGACGCGTTTTTCTTCACTTTCCACATAGATGCTGCTCTCATACTGGCTTGCCACCTGCACCAGCATCGCCGCCGGACGTGCCTCCAGACCTGAACTCAAACCAATTCTGATTTCCTTACTTGTCATAATATCCTCCTCATCGAGCCCCGCTCGAAAAAAACGGCAAAATCCGCTGCCACTACTGTATCGCACGGAATTTTCCATCCGGGAAATTCCTGCCTGTGAACAATAACCTAACTTTACTCGCCCCGCTCTTCGCGGAGACTTTCAGCTACTGCACTTATCTTTCTGAGCCTGTGATTGACTCCCGATTTTCCAACTGGATGGCTCAGATTCTCCCCCAATTCCTTCAAGGTTGCATCCGGCATCTCCAGACGAACCTGTGCTACCTCTGAAAGAAGCTCCGGCAAGTAATCCAGCCCGACCGTATCACGGATGTATGTGATATCCGCAAGCTGCTTGACTGCCGCCGAAACAGTCTTATTGATATTGGCAGTCTCGCAGTTGACCTGACGGTTGACGCTGTTTCGCATTTCTTTCAGGATCCGGATATTTTCCAGCTCCATCAATGCCACATGCGCTTCCATCAGCCCCAGAAGTTCCACAATCTGACTGCCTTCTTTTATATATACCACATAATACTTCTTTCTGACAACTATTTTCGCATCGATGTCGAATGTCAGAATCACATTCTGAAGCTGCACCGCCTTTTCAAGCGACGCGCATACGATCTCAAAATGGTAAAATTTCTCCGGATCGCTTAAGGATCCGGCTGCCAGAAAAGCGCCCCGGATAAATGCCTTCTTGCAGCACGCATTCTGAATCACCAGATTCCGCACCACCGAAAGGTTTTCCCCGACATTTCCCTGCGCATCCACCATCTTGACCGCCTCCAGCACCCGGAGTGCATTTTCGTGATCGCGCACCAGAAGCGTATAAGAACGGCTCTTTTTTAAAAATGCATTGCGCCGGATCGAAATGTCCGCCTTAATATTAAATGTATTTTTCAATAATGTAAAGTATTTTCGTGCAACCGCTACGTTTTCCGTGTGGATCCGTATGCTGAAATGATCCTCTTCATCGATATGAATCTTGCCGCAAAGGCTCAAAATCGCCGCCAGCTCTGCAATCTGGCAGTGCCTCGCCTTGCTCAGCTGATGCGACAGCTCTTCCTTTACCCGGGCTGAAAATGACAAAGTCCTCTACCTCCGTTTACCCTTTTGTCCGGTTATCCATCTCTATGTCCCGATGTTCCAGTTTAAGCCCTATTTCCGAGTGCTCCTTGAGGCGCTCATAGAGCCGGTTCGCCACCGTAACTGAACGGTGCTTTCCACCGGTACATCCTACGGCTATGACAAGCTGATTCTTCCCTTCTTTTACATAGTACGGAAACAGGAAGTCAATCATGTCATAGAGTTTATCCAAAAATACGTCTGCCGTCCCGCCGCGGCGCACAAAGTCCTGCACCGCCTTCTCATTGCCAGTATGGCTTCTTAAATTCTCATCATAATAAGGATTCGGCAGAAAACGGACGTCAAACACGAGATCCGCGTCCGACGGAATCCCATATTTAAAGCCAAAGCTTAAGATCGTCACAAAGAGGCTGGAAAAGCGCTCGCGCCCCATGAAAATCCGTTCCAGTTCCGCCTTGAGCTCTCGCGTCAGAAGCGTGCTGGTGTCCAGAATATAGTCCGCCCGCTTTTTCAGGAAATCGAGTTTCAGGCGCTCTTTCGCAATACCGCGGTCCAGCCGCTCTTTTCCTGCCAGCGGATGGGAACGGCGCGTTTCCTTATATCGCTTGATCAGCACCTCATCGCTGGCATCCAGAAACAGGATCTCATACGGAAACTGGATGTTATTCCAATCATTCAGTGTTCCCTCCAGCTGTGCCAGCTCGTCGCCGCTGCGAACATCGATTCCCAACGCTGCACAGCTTACCTCCCCGCTGCTGCTCTGCACCAGCTCCGCAAATTTTCCCACCAGCGGGATCGGGAGATTGTCAACACAGTAAAATCCCATGTCCTCCAGCATTTTCAGTGCCGCCGTCTTTCCGGCTCCCGACATACCGGTTACGATCACAAGCCGCATATTGTTCCTCCCTTTTCCATACTCTATATATCTTAATATCTTAAAAGCCCAGCATCTTTACTTCCGTCTCCAGTTTCACCCCAAACTGCTCATACACGCGCTTCTGCACCGTCCCACACAGCCCCGCGATGTCCGAAGCCGTCGCATGGTCGCGGTTGATAACGAAACCACAGTGTTTCTCCGACACCTGTGCGCCGCCCTCCTGATAGCCGCGAAGTCCGGCATCTTCGATCAATTTTCCGGCGAAATAGCCCTCAGGGCGCTTAAAGGTGCTTCCGGCACTCGGATATTCCAGCGGCTGTTTTTCCCGCCGTTTGGCTGCCAGTTCATCCATCCGCACCCGGATCGCTTCCGGATCACCTTTCTCCAGACGGATCCGCGCCGATAAAACGATATATCCGCGCTCCGGGATGCAGCTGTGGCGGTAACCCAGATCCAGTTCTTCCGTTTTAAGCTCTTTTACCTCGCCGTCCGGCGTCATCACGCGCACAGATTCCAGCACATCCTTTAATTCTCCGCCGTAAGCGCCCGCATTCATGACCGCCGCGCCGCCCACGGTTCCAGGAATCCCGGCTGCAAACTCAAATCCGGTCATTCCATCTTTCTGCGCCTCCCTGGCGGCACGCGAAAGCAGCACACCGGCGCCCAGCTCATAGACGCCCGGTTCGCTCTCCGGACGAACCACCTCTGTAAACTGGCTTCCCAGAAGGATCATCACGCCCGGATAGCCCGCATCACTGACAAGCAGATTGCTTCCATTTCCTAATATGTAATACGCTTTCTCTGCCTCCCGGCACGCCGCCAGCACTGCCGCCAGCTCTTTTTCGCCCTCCGGGGTCACAAAATAGCGGGCTGGTCCACCAGCCCGAAAGGTCGTATGTGCGCTCATCGGCTCCTGCTCCCGCACGAAAGCAGCGCCGATGGCATCACAAAGTTTCTGATAAAAATTAGACATATCTATTTTCCTTTATTCATTTCATAACGGCTCCATCCCTTGCAAGTCGGGATTTCCGCACTAAATCACACGAATCAGACTGCGTGAAGCGTTCCATTAATCTCTTCTTGCCAGGTTCGCCTGTACCCGCTTGTACAGTTCTTTCGCCGCATTATATCCCATCTTCTTGGTACGATAGTTGACTGCCGCCGACTCTACGATGATTGCCAGGTTACGTCCCGGACGGATCGGGATTGAATGGCATACAATCTTGTTGCCAAGGAACTCGGTATACTGATCTTCCATGCCAAGGCGGTCATACTCCTTGTCCTTATCCCACTCTTCCAGCTTGATTACCATGTCAATCGACTGTGTATCCTTTACGCTCTCTACACCGAACAGCGTCTTGACATCGATAATGCCGATACCGCGAAGCTCGATGAAATGACGGGTAATATCCGGTGCCGAACCGATCAGGGTTTCATCGCTGACGCGGCGGATCTCGACCACATCATCGCTGACGAGACGGTGACCGCGCTTAATCAGTTCCAGCGCTGCCTCACTCTTGCCGATACCGCTCTCGCCCATAATCAGGACACCCTCGCCAAATACATCGACCAGTACGCCGTGAATGCTGATCATCGGCGCCATCTTGACGTTCAGCCAGCGGATGATCTCCGCCATCAGATCCGAAGTCGTCTTCTCCGATACCATGCACGGAACCCCATAATGGTTACACAGCTCCAGCACTTCCTCCTCCGGTGCCATGCCGCGGCTATATACCAGACATGGTATACCCGAAGACAGCAGTTTGTCAAACATTTCCCGGCGGCGCTGCGGAGTCAGGGTCGAGATGTACGCATTTTCTACATAACCGATGATCTGCACACGGTCCTTGTCAAAATGGTCGAAAAATCCAGTCAGCTGCAATGCCGGACGGTTCACATCCGCATGCACCAGCATAACATTGTCCGTCTCCAGCTCCGGCGTCATATTGCGAAGCCCCATCTTATCGATCAGTTCTGTTATCGTCACTCCACCCATACTTTTGTCTCCTTTTATTTTTACTATTGTCTACATCCTATCACATCTTCCCCTGCTTGTCATCACGGAAAAATATATAGACTGCCTCGGCGGCTGCCTGGTTCATCTGTGGCGCAGCTTCCAGCTCCTCCACGCTCGCCTCCCGGACTGCTTCGATCGTCTTGAACGTCCGCATCAGAGACTTACGGCGCGCTGGTCCGATGCCCTTGATATCATCCAGCACGGAGCGCACCTGCTCCTTGCCCCGGAGACTCCGGTGGTACTCGATCGCAAACCGGTGCGCCTCGTCCTGAATCCGGGTGATCAGCTGAAATCCTTCCGAATGGCGATCGATTGGAATTTCCACATTCTGATAATACAATCCCCTCGTCCGGTGGTTATCATCCTTTACCATGCCACAGACCGGGATTTCCAGCTGAAGCTCTCTTAATACCTCCAGCGCGATATTAACCTGTCCGCGTCCGCCATCCATCATCAGCAGATCTGGAAAACGCGTAAAACTTCCCATCGCCAGATCGCCGCCCTCGGCTTGCAGTTTCTTCGTCTCCTCCAGACCATGGGAAAACCGCCGCAGCAGCACCTCGCGCATCGAAGCGTAGTCGTTCGGTCCCTGAACCGTCCGGATACGGAATTTGCGGTAATCATTGCGTTTCGGACGTCCATTTTCGTAGACAATCATCGAACCGACCGACTCAAAACCGCTCGTATTTGAGATATCGTACGCCTCCACGCGGTTTAATCCTTTCATATCTAAAAGCTGTTCGATCTCCTTTAACGCGCCGATCGTCCTGCCTTCCTCGCGCTTGATCTTCTCACGATCCTGCGCAAGAACCATCTTGGCATTCTTCTGTGCGAGTTCTACCAGCTTTTCTTTCATGCCCTTCTGTGGTACGCGGATATAAACCTTGCTGCCCCGCTTTTCGCCAAGCCAGTCGGCAAGCACCTCCTGCTCCTCGATCTCCTGCGGCAGCATAATCTCTCTCGGAATAAACGGCGTTCCCGAATAGAACTGCTTTATGAACGTGGTAAGGATCTGGGCTTTGGTATCCTCCGTTCCGATCTTCACATAAAAATGGTCTCTGCCGATCAGCTTGCCGTCACGGATAAAAAATACCTGTACCACCGCGTCGCGGTCATCCGCCGCCAGCGCAATAATGTCCTTGTCCTCGCCGTCCGTGTGCGTAATCTTCTGCTTCTGTGCGATCTGTCTGACACTGTTTAAAAGCTCCCGGTACTCAATCGCCTTTTCAAATTCCAGCTTGGCCGACGCCGTATTCATCTTCTCTTCCAGAGACTTTAGCACCGGCGCATAATTGCCATTTAAAAATTCCACCACCGCATCCACGCGCTCACAGTACGCTTCCTTTGTGATATATCCCTGGCAGGGCGCCGTGCACTGATGAATATGATAATTCAGACACGGGCGATCCTTTCCCGTGTCGCGCGGCAGGTTCCGGTTGCAGGTGCGCAGCTGATAGATCTTGTTCACCAGCTCGATCGTATCCTTGACTGCTCCCGCGCTCGTGTAAGGGCCAAAGTACCGCGATTTGTCTTTTTTCTGCTGGCGGGAAAAGAGAACTCTCGGAAATCTTCCCCGAGAGTCACTCTGATGTACGGATATGTCTTATCGTCCCGCAGCATGGTGTTGTACTTCGGCCGATGTTCTTTGATCAGATTACATTCCAGTACCAGCGCCTCCAGTTCGGAATCCGTCACAATATACTCAAACCGCGCAATCTGTTTTATCATCTGCGCTTTTTTGATACCCTCATCATGGCTTGGCTGAAAATACTGGTGCACCCGCTTGCGCAGACTGACCGCCTTGCCAATGTAGATAATGGCATCACGGCTGTCATGCATAATATAAACTCCCGGCTGATCCGGGAGTTTTTTAAGTTCTTCTTCAATTA
>OGMN01002309.1_pt1 | contig 11160 bp, 8 predicted proteins | sample 1573211 | NCBI WGS metagenome assembly OGMN01 (sample SAMEA2581876, study PRJEB24529) | metagenome | biome: Human gut stool | place: China | collected 2011
AGGGGGGAGCACCCCCACGTTTCCCTTTCCCCTCCCCAAACCCCACCCCTTTCCTTCAAAGACTTTCGTAAACGGGGCGGGCCGCGGTAGCGGCGGCTTGGGGGCCCGGGCCTTGTTGGAAGTTTCCCGGAGTCACCGTTCTCGGGGATGCCGTATTTTTTGCTGCAACGTGTCTGGATTTTTTGAGTTGTTGCGGAGGAATGCAGTCCCTACAAATCTTCGGCCCTTTCCGGCTCGGGATTGGTGCGGAAGAAGGGCATGACGGTCGTGAGGGAGGCTGGGGAGGCGAAGAGGAATACCGTATCGTCGCCGTGGAGGAAGGCGTCCCCTCCGGGCGACGGGATGATCTGCCCGGCGTGGCGGATGCCGACGACGGTGACGCCGTATTTCTTGCGGAGCGAGGTATCCATCAGGCGCTTGCCGTCGAGGGCGCAGCCGGGTTCGACCTTGCAGGCCACCACTTCAAGGCCGGTGAGGACCTCATCAGCGAGTGAGGGCAGATCCATGCCGGTCATGCGGAGCTGACGGGCCATGTTGTAGTATTCGTGCCGGATGCTGTTCACGAACCGTTCGATGGTCTGGCGCGGGACGAGATAGTGCCCGAGCACGCGGGAGAAGATTTCGATGGACGTTTCGAAATCCTCGGGGATGACGTCGTCGGCACCAAGCCGCCGGAGGGCGTCCACTTCGCCGAGGAAGCGGGTACGTACCACGATGTGCACTTTGGGGTTGAGCTTCCGGGCCACGGCGGTGATGGCCCGGACGGCGGAGGGGTCGGAAATCACGACGGCGATGACGCGCGCGCTCTGGATGCCGAAGTGTTCCAGCACGAGGGGCTTGGAGGCGTCGCCGCCGTGGATGGGTTCCTTGCCGCCGTAGCGCGACACGGTATCGGGATTCATTTCAAGGATGACGTAGGGGATGCCCGCCTCGCGCGCCGTGCGGGCCAGATGCTTGCCGCCCACGCCGAACCCTACGATGATCAAATGATCCTTGAGGGATTCGTCCTTTTGGGCGGCGGCTTCCTCATCGACGGGCATGTGCATGTGGCGGCTCACGAAGGAGGCGACCTTGGGCGCGATTTCCATGACCGTGGGGGTCAGCATCATGGTCACGATGCTCGCCGCGAGGAACATCTGGTACCCGTCGTTGTCCATGAGGCCGCTGTTCACGGCGGAACGGGCCAGCACGAAGGAGAATTCCCCGATCTGCGCGAGGCTCATGGCGGCGAGGATGGAGACGCGCAGGGGGTACCCCACCAGCAGCATGGGCGGCAGGGACAGGATGGATTTCAGGAAGATGAGCAGGGCCGCGAAGAGGAACACCTTGTCCAGATGGTGCACGAGGAAGCCCACGTCGAGCAGCATACCCACGGAGATGAAGAACAGGCTGGTGAAGACGTCCTTGAAGGGGAGGATGCCTTCGAGGACGTTGAGGCTGTATTCCGATCCGGAGAGCAGGAGCCCGGCGAGGAACGCGCCGAGGGCGAGGGAGAGGCCGAGCGAGGCCGTGCCGAGGGCGATGGCGAAGCACAGGCCGAGCACGGTCATGAGCATGAGCTCCTTGCTCCGGGTACGGAGCACGAGCTGCATGATGCGGGGGACCACATGGCGGGCGAGGACCCAGCCTCCTACGAGGATCACCAGCGTCCGCCCGGCGGAGACGAGCATCCCCCCGAGGTCCGTGTCCCCCCGCCCGGCGAGGATCGGGATGGCGAGCATCATGGGGACGACGGCGATGTCCTGAAAGATGAGCACGGAAAAGTCGAGCCTGCCCTGGGGGGATTCGGACTGCGCCTTCTGCTGGAGGCGGCTGAGCACGATGGCGGTGGAGGACAGGGAGGCGAGGAAGCCGTACATCATGCTTTGCTGCCACGTCTGGCCCGTGAGCACGCCGAGGCACATGAACGCGCCGACGGTCAGCACCACCTGCGCCGTGCCGCCGACGAACACGGGGCGTTTCAGGCGCATGAGTTCTTCGCCGGACATTTCAAGGCCGATGGAGAACAGCAGCAGGACCACGCCGATCTCCGCCAGCAGTTCGACCGCGTGGGGGTTCTGGACGAGCCCCAGGGCCGTGGGGCCGCACAGGACGCCGGTCAGCAGGAACCCCACGATGGGCGGGATTTTGACCTGGTGGCAGACGAGCAGGACGCCGATGGAAAGGCAGAAAATGGCGACGATGTCCGGAAGAAGAGGGATGTCCATAGCAGTGGAGGCTCCATAAAAGCAGAAAGGATGAATAGTACATTCTTTTAAAATGGCTGCGTTGAGAAGGCAAGCGTAAAGGTCGGGTTGGCGAGTGCTCATGCGGGTTGCGGGCGCTTTTTCTAGTTTTCCCCCGGGATGTTTTACGCTACACTGCGGTAGTCTGAATCCTTGCGATGAACTGTTGTTTCAGAGCAAAATCCATCCTATAGGCGTTGTTGGAGGCTTTATGCTGTTTCGTCGTGCTCCCCAGAAGGTTGAAGAACTCAAGATCGTCATCGTGGGAGCGGGGGAAGTGGGGTTCCACATTGCGCAACGCCTGTCCGAAGAGCAGAAGCAGGTTGTGGTTATTGACCAGAACCCGGACAAGCTCCGCAGGATAGAAGACAACATGGACGTGCAGACCGTGCTCGGGTCCGGCTCCATCCCATCGGTTCTCAAGAATGCGGGGGCGGGCGACGCCGCTATTTTTCTGGCCGTGACCGACAGCGACGAAACCAATATCGTCGCCTGCCTGTTCGCCAACACCATCGCCCCGAAAGCCATGAAACTGGCACGCATACGCACGGAAGAGTACACCGCCTATCCCCAGCTGCTCGGCAGCGGGTCCCTGCAAATCAGTATGCTCATCAACCCGGAGCAGGAGATCGTCCGCTCCATCGAGCGCCTTCTCACGCTGCCCGGAGCCGTGGAGTACGGCCAGCTCGCCGACGGGTTCATCCGTATGGTCGGGATGCGCGTGGAGAGCGGCCCGCTCATTGAGCAGCCGCTGACCCGTTTCCGGGAGATCGTGCAGGACGACGGCATCATGGTCGGGGCCATCGCCCGTGGCCAGAAGCTCATCGTCCCTTCCGGCTCCGACGTCATCAAGGCGGGGGACACCGTCTATTTCGCCTACAAGCCCACCAGCCAGCGGGCACTGCTGCGGGCGCTGCACAAGACGCGGGGCAGCCTCGGCACGGCCTGCATCGTGGGCGGCGGGAACATCGGCCTGCGTCTGGCGCGGCTCCTTGAGAACAAGGGCGTGGACACCAAGCTTATTGACATCAGCGAGGAGCGCTGCGAACAGCTGGCGGACCAGCTGCAGGGTACGCTGGTCCTGCACGGCGACGGCACGGACAAGTCCCTCCTGCAGGAAGAGCATATTGATCAGATGGACGCCTTCATCGCGGTGACGGGCGACGAGGAATCGAACATCCTGTCCTGCCTGCTGGCGAAATCCCTCGGCGTGAAGGAAACCGTGGCCCGCGTGAACAAGGCCGCCTACCTCCCCCTCGTGGAAGCCATCGGCATCGCGCACAGCGTGAGCCCCCGCTTGTCCGCCGTGAACAGTATTTTGCAGTATATCCGGCAAGGGAAGGTGCTTTCCAGCGTCTCCGTGGGCGGCGACGCCGCTGAAATGCTCGAGGCTCTGGTGGATGAGGAATCCCTTGTCGCCGGGAAGCGTGTGCATGAGCTTGGCCTGCCCAAGGGGATACTTCTGCTCGGGGTCATCCGGGGCGGCGAGGCGTTCATCCCTTCCGGCCAGACCGTCATCCAGCCGCAGGATCGCATTGTTCTGCTCAGCCTCCGCGAGAAGATGAGCAAGCTTGAGGGCATCGTTTCGAAAAAGAAGGAATGACGCCTTGCCGGTGAAGGGCACACCGCTCCACGTCCCCCCATGCCTGTTTTTTATCAGCGGTTGCAGTCCGTTTAAGGTAGCTTCGGGACGCGCTCTTGCGTCTGCCGTAAGGAACACGTATTGCGGGCAGGGTTTTTCAGCGCATCAGGGCCGGCAGTCTTCAGCCCATGCCCGTTCCATCCGGGCTCGTCACTGCGGCTCCACGGGTGTCCGCCGGATATCCTGAATGTTTTGAATCCATTTCAAAAAAAAGCTTCCCCTCCCCAATCTTTCCTCCTCAAGAAGGTCAGCCATGCAAATACGTTCGGTTCTGTTTATCGTGGGAGTGCTGCTGGTGTGCGTGGGCGCGTCGCTGGTGCTGCCGCTCGGGGTATCGCTGTGGTATGGGGACGGGGCCTTCCTCGGCCTGCTCTCGTCGCTGGTGATCATGGTGGGCGGCGGGCTCGCGCTGGCGTATACCAACCGTTCGCAGACGCCCCTGAACCTGACCTTGCGCGATGGGTTCGCCGTGGTGGGCATCTGCTGGATCGTGGCGAGCTTCGCGGGCGGGCTGCCGTTCGTGCTGACGTCGACGGCCTCGGTGACGGATGCGGTTTTTGAGGCCGCGTCGGGCTTCACGACCACGGGCGCGACGATTTTTGCAGATATCGAGGGCCTGCCGCACGGCCTGCTCATGTGGCGCAGCCTGACCCACTGGATCGGCGGCCTCGGGATCATCCTGCTCTCGCTGATCGTGCTGCCGCTGCTCGGCGTCGGCGGGATGCAGCTGTACCGGGCGGAGGTGACGGGGCCGAGCCCCGACAAGCTCACGCCGAGGATGCAGGACACCGCCCTCACGCTTTGGCGGGTCTACTGCCTGATGACGATCGTGCTGACCGTGCTGCTGTACATCGCGGGCATGGATTGGTTCGACGCGCTCAACCACAGCTTTTCGACCGTGGCGACGGGCGGCTTCTCGACCAAGAACAACTCCATCGCGGCGTATCCGCAGGCGTCCATCCAGTGGATATTGATTTTTTTCATGTTCATCGCGGGCATCAATTTTTCCCTGCACGCGCAGGCGCTGAGGGGCGTGGTCAAGGTCTACCTGCGCGATCGGGAATGCCGTTTTTATACCGTGCTGCTCATCCTCGGCTCGGCGGTCATCGTGGCGGGGCTCGTGGAGCACGGCCTGTTTGGGATGCGTTCGTTCTCGGAATTCGAGGCGGTCACGCGGGCGGCGGTGTTCCAGCTTGTCTCCGTTTGTACGACCACGGGGTTTGTTTCGGAAAATTTCAACCTCTGGCCCTCCATTACCTTGGTCATCATTTTGATGTTCATGCTGATGGGCGGCTGCGCGGGGTCCACGGGCGGCGGCGTCAAGGTCATGCGCCTCGTGATGCTGTTCCGGCTGGCGTATCTGGAAATCTTCCGCCTGCTGCACCCCCATTCCGTGCGCCATCTCAAAATCGCCGGGAAGTCCGTGCCCGTTGAAGTCATCTCGGGGGTGGTTGGTTTTTTCCTGTTGTATCTTATTGTTACTACAGTGGGTACGATTGTCCTGACCGTGCAGGACATGGATCTGGTGAGCGCGTTCACGGCGACGCTGACCTGCATTTCCAACGTGGGGCCGGGGCTCGGCAGCGTGGGGCCGGTGGACAACTTCAGCCATGTCCCGACGTTGTCCAAATGGGTTCTGACATTGTGCATGTTGCTGGGCCGTTTGGAGATTTACGCCATCCTCGTGCTGTTCATCCCCGAGTTCTGGCGGGACTAGCCGGGCCGTATGCGGAGCGGCGATGCAGGGTTGCATCCGTGGCCTTTTTCGGTCATGATCCGAAAATCACGTTTAACCTTGTTGGGCCGGGAAGGGCAGCCGTTCCCCGGCCATAAAGTGAAGGATGACAGATGCGAAAAGGCAATATCGGTGTGGCGCCGGAAGGGCTGCCGTTTCTCTTTCTGCTCGCGCTGACGGCGCTGGCGTTCGCGGCGTTGCGTTTTTGGCCGCTGGCGCTGGTTTTTCTTGTGCTCACCTGGTTTTCCGGGCATTTTTTCCGGGACCCCGAGCGTGTGGTGCCCTCGGAGGATGACATCGCCGTCAGCCCCGCCGACGGCCGGGTGATCCGCGTGGAGCCGAAAGCCGATCCCATCACGGGAGAGGTCCGGCCCTGCATCAGTATTTTCATGAATGTGTTCAATGTGCACGTCAACCGTTCGCCCGTCGCCGGACGGGTGGAGGCCATCCGCTATTTCCCCGGCAAGTTCTTCAACGCCGCGCTCGACAAGGCGTCCACGGACAACGAACGCTGCGCGTACCTTGTGCGCGACGACGGCGGGCGGTCATGGGTTATGGTGCAGGTGGCGGGGCTCATCGCCCGGCGGATCGTCTGCCGCGTGGAAGAGGGCGACACCCTCGCCCGCGGCGAACGCTACGGCATGATCCGTTTCGGCTCTCGGGTTGACCTCTATCTTCCTCCTGACTATAGTGCTGTCGTTGCCAACGGTGATGTGGTCGCGGCAGGAGAAAGCATCCTGGCCAGAAAATTTCAGGCCTAGCGCCTCTTCGACGCGGCCGGAATCTGCTCGCAGGATTCCCACAGGTACCTTATTATGCAAGAAGAAAAACCCGTTCGGCGGGGAGTGTATATCCTCCCGAACCTTTTTACCACTGCCAGCCTGTTTACGGGCTTTCTTGCCATGCTCCTCGCGGTGCAGGGCAATATCGAAGGCAGTGCCCTCGCTATCCTGTTCAGCGCCCTCATGGACGGCCTGGACGGGAAAGTCGCCCGTTTGACCAACACGGCCAGCGAATTCGGCATCCAGTACGACTCGTTGGCCGACCTCGTCGCTTTCGGCGTCGCTCCCGCGTTCACCTCGTGGATGTGGGTGCTCGAAGGCTACGGCAAGCTCGGCATCGGCGTGGCCTTCCTCTATGTGGCCTGCACAGCCCTGCGCCTGGCGCGTTTCAACGTCTGCGTCACCACGGTGAGCAAGAAGTTCTTCGTCGGGCTCCCTTGCCCGGCCGCCGGGTGCGCCGTCGCCATGTTCATCCTCTTTTCCTCCTATCTCCCGTCATGGTTGGAAGCCCGCACGCCGTTCCTCGGGCTGGTCGTCACCTTTGTGATGGCCCTGCTCATGGTCAGCCGCGTGCGCTATTTCTCGTTCAAGGAATACGGCTTCCTGAAGACACATGCCTTCAGCTCCATGATCTCCGCTTTGCTTGTGTTCGTGCTCATCTTGTCTCAGCCCGTTGTCTTCGGGTTCCTGTTGGGCGCGATCTACCTTCTGTCCGGCCCCATCTACACCTACATCATTCTGCCCCGCCGCAACCGGCAGCTCCTAGGGAGCCTTACGCAGAATTAACGGTAGATGGCGCTTTGATCCAGGGGAGGGAAGGGAACCTGATTAGAGCGGTTCCCTGTCCCTCCCTTCTGCATATGAGATCTTTTTCACGGAAAACAGCAATAAAACCGTATAGTTAAAAGAAGTCGCATCGGGCGGCGTCGGGACTGAGACGGACTGTTTCCGGCTGAAAGACTCCAAGGAGAATCCCATGTCCAATCGCGTCATTATTTTCGACACGACGCTCCGCGATGGCGAGCAGTCCCCCGGCGCTACCATGAACCTCCAGGAAAAGCTCCGTATGGCGCGTCAGCTGGAAAGCCTCGGCGTGGACGTCATCGAAGCCGGTTTCCCGGCCTCCAGCGTGGGCGACTTTGAAGCCGTTCATGCCATCGCCAACGCCGTCACCGACGTGCAGGTCGCCGCGCTCGCCCGCTGCAACAAGAACGACATCGACCGCGCATGGCAGGCGCTGAACGGGGCGCGCAACCCGCGTATCCACGTCTTCCTCGCCACGTCGCCCATCCACATGGAGTACAAGCTCCGCAAGACCCCGGATCAGGTCGTGGAAATGGCCGTCGCCGCCGTGCGCCACGCCGCCAAGTACACCAACAACGTGGAATTTTCCGCCGAAGACGCCTCGCGCTCCAATCCTGATTTCCTCGTCCGCGTGTTCACCGAGGTCATCAACGCCGGGGCCACCACCATCAACGTCCCCGATACCGTCGGCTATGCCCAGCCCGACGAATACGGCAAGCTGATCAAGTACGTCATCGAAAATACCCCGAATTCCCACAAGGCCGTGTTCAGCGTGCACTGTCACGACGACCTCGGGCTCGCCGTCGCCAACAGCCTGAGCGCCATCCAGAACGGTGCCCGTCAGGCCGAAGTGACCCTTTGCGGCATCGGCGAACGCGCGGGCAATGCCTCTCTGGAAGAAATCGTCATGGCGATGAAGGTCCGCCCCGACGTGTACGGCGTGGACTGCGGCATCCAGAACGAGCAGCTCTATCCGGCCTGCCGCCTGCTGTCGCTCATCATCGGCCGCCCCATCGCCGCCAACAAGGCCATCGTGGGCAGCAACGCCTTTGCGCATGAGTCCGGCATTCATCAGGACGGCATGTTGAAGAACCGCGAAACCTACGAAATCATGACGCCCCAGTCCATCGGCCGCAAGTCCATCGACGGCTTCGACGACCGGAATAGCAGTACCATCGGCCGCAAGTCCACGGACCTCGTCATCGGCAAGCATTCCGGCCGCAACGCCGTGCGTACCCGCCTTGAGGAACTGGGCTACCGTCTGGACGACGAACAGGTCAACGTGGTGTTCGCCGCCGTGAAGGACCTTGCGGACAAGAAGGCCAACGTGCATGACGAAGACCTCGAAGCGCTGGTCTTCTCCGAAGTCTACCGCCTGCCGGATCGTTACCGTCTGGGCAACGTCTCCGTGCAGACGACCATGGGCTCCTCCATGCCCGCCACCGCCGCCGTGGTCATCCAGGCCGGGGAAGAGGAAATGCGCCGCGCCGGGTTCGGCGCCGGTCCCATCGACGCGACCTTCAACGTCATTTCCCAGATTGTAAGCCGCGCCCCTGATCTGGAGCAGTTCAGCATCAACGCCATCACCGGCGGCACGGACGCGCAGGGCGAAGTGACCGTGCGCCTGCGCGAGGGTGAATACAGCGCTACGGGCCGAGGTTCCGACCCGGACATCATTGTCGCCAGCGCCAAGGCCTACATTGATGCCCTGAACCGTCTCGATCACAAGGAACGCGACGCCCTCCGCACGCAGGAAGCCACCGGCGAACCGGCCATCAATACGTGCAACTGAGGCGCGGAGCCGGGGGAAAGCCATAACAGGCCGTTCCTCCGGTTTCCGCCCTCGGTCCGGCTGATGGGCGGTGCCGCGTTTTTCCTGCGCGGTCCCGATTTCCGGCGGGAAAGCGGTTTGCCGGGCGCTGGTCTTTCGGTCGAAAAAATGTTGTAACGATTCCGATTGATGAGGAAACGCGGAATGGCGTTTTCGCCCGTCGGTCGGGAAACCTTTTACCTTCTGGAGCCGTCCCATGCCTCATACTCTTGCCCAGAAAATCCTTCAGGCCCACACGGATGAAGAAGTCCGTGAAGCCGGGCAAATCGTCAACTGCCATCTTTCCGGCGTGCTCGCCAACGACATCACCGGACCGCTCGCCATCAAGTCCTTCCGGGCGATGGGCGCGGCCAAGGTGTTCGACAAGGATCGCGTCTTTCTGGTGATGGACCACTTCACCCCGCAGAAGGACATCGATTCCGCCAATCAGGTGATGGTGACCCGCAAGTTCGCGCAGGAAATGGACGTCACCCACTACTATGAAGGCGGCGACTGCGGCGTCGAGCACGCCCTCCTGCCCGAACAGGGCCTCGTGAAGCCCGGAGACCTCGTGATCGGCGCGGACAGCCACACCTGCACCTACGGCGGCCTCGGCGCATTCGCGACCGGCCTCGGCTCCACGGACGTCGCCGCCGGTATGGCGCTCGGCAGGCTGTGGTTCAAGGTGCCCCCGACCATCCGCGTGGAATTTGAAGGCAAGATGCCCAAATGGCTGCGCGGCAAGGACCTGATCCTGCGGCTCATCGGCGACATCGGCGTGGACGGCGCCCTGTACAAGGCGCTGGAATTCGGCGGCGAAACCCTCTCCGAACTCGACGTCGAAGCGCGCCTCTGCATCTCCAATATGGCGATTGAAGCGGGCGGCAAGTGCGGCCTGTTCCCGTCCGACGAGAAAACGCTCGCCTATTGCCGCGATCACAACAGCCCCGATGCGAAACTCATTGCGCCCGATGCCGGTGCGACGTATGAAAGAATCGTACGCATCGATGTGAGCAACATGGAGCCGCAGGTGTCCTGCCCGCACCTGCCCGAAAACACCAAGCCCGTTTCCGAAGTGAAGGACGTGACCGTCAATCAGGTGGTCATCGGCTCCTGCACCAACGGCCGCATCTCCGACATGCGCGACGCCGCCGAAGTGCTCAAGGGCCGCAAGGTCGCCAAGGGCGTGCGCTGTATCGTCCTGCCCGCGACGCCCACCATCTGGCGTCAGGCCATGAAGGAAGGGTTGTTCGACATCTTTACCGATGCCGGCTGCATCGTCGGCCCGCCCACCTGCGGCCCCTGCCTCGGAGGCCACATGGGCATTCTTGGCGACGGCGAGCGTTGCATCGCCACCACCAACCGCAACTTCCGCGGCCGCATGGGCAGCCTCGAAGCCGAAGTGTATCTTGCCAGCCCCTGTACGGCTGCGGCTTCCGCCGTCACCGGCGTGATCACCAGCCCCGAAAAGTTGTAATGCCGTCCGGTCGGGCCGCCTCTCAAGGCGGCCCGGAGTGCGAGGCGTACCGGAGCGGTTCCGCCCGGCCGCCTCGGTTCCGCCGCATCCTTTCGGAGCGTGCGGACCCCCGTGGATTTTTCTAGCGAGAGTACTACAGGAGAAACATATGCCTTTCACTGGTGTATCGCATAAAGTCGGCGAACATATCGATACCGACGCCATCATCCCGGCCCGTTTCCTTGTGACGACCGATCCCAAGAAGCTCGGCGAAAACTGCATGGAAGGCCTTGAGCACGGCTGGGTCAAGCGCGTGCAGGTGGGCGACATCCTCGTGGCCGAGCGCAACTTCGGTTGCGGCTCTTCCCGCGAGCACGCCCCCATCGCCATCCTCGGCGCGGGCATGAAGGCCGTCATCGCGCACAGCTTCGCCCGCATCTTCTACCGCAACGCCTTCAACATGGGGCTGTTGCTGCTGGAAATCGGCGACGACGTGAACAAGATCAAGGACGGCGACAAGCTCGAAGTCAGCCCCGAAGAGGGCGTGATCAAGAACCTGACCACCGGCGAGACCATCAAGGTGCCCGCGCTGTCCCCCGTCATGCAGAACCTCATCGACAAGGGCGGACTCGTGAACTACGTCCGCGAAGAGATCGAGGCTGAAGGGAAGTAGTGGGATAGAATGGAAGATTGGGGAGGGGAGAGG
>OGMN01002312.1_pt1 | contig 11146 bp, 10 predicted proteins | sample 1573211 | NCBI WGS metagenome assembly OGMN01 (sample SAMEA2581876, study PRJEB24529) | metagenome | biome: Human gut stool | place: China | collected 2011
CCCTCCCGCCCCCCTCCAAGCCTCCCCCTCCCCAAAGACTTTTGACCTTATCGAATCCCTGTTGCAGGGGAGTGCGTATGAAAAGGGACCTTCTCCGTTTCCGGGGAAGGTTCCTTTTTTTGTTTTAAGAAAAGGGAGAAGGCAGAGGAGTGGGGTAAATTATACTATAAATTGAAGAGGGGCGAGGCGGGTGTGTCTTCCCTGCCTCTGCAACAAGAATAGCTTTTCCAGAAAAAGGCGGCATTCCCGATAAAAAGGGAACGCCGTCATGGGGGATTCGATAAGGTCAAAAGTCTTTGGAGGGAGAGAGGAGGGGGTGTGGGGGAGGGGACCTTTCTGGAGAAAGGTCCCCTCCCCCACATTTTCCCTACGGGATCATCTGCCCAAGAACCGCGCCGAACTGGGCGAGAAGGGCGCTCTGGGCCTGTACCATCGAGGGGATGTCGGGACCGGCGGGGGCGTGCTGCACAAAACGTCCCGACTTGAGCTCTTCGCCGCTCTCGTTCACGAGGCTCCAGCCTGCGTCGAGGATGACGCTGCCGTTGGGCGCACCGTCAAAACGGGCGATATCCACGGCAATGCGCCACTGGAAAGGCTGCTGCGAACGCATGGGAGAGGCCAGCCCTTTGCGGGGGGTCAGGGATGCGGACACGGCGTCGCAGAGTACCCGGGTCACGCCCTCGCCGAACGGCTCGCTCCAATGGTTGAACTCGGCCAACTCGACTTTGACGTCATTGCCGTCGCGCAGGAAGAGCTGGGGCCTGTCCAGATAGCCCGGAATGGACACGGGTCCGATGGCGACGCGTGGCCCGGAGATTTTTTCTTTGCCGGACTGGACCACATTTTCCACGGGGGAGGACAGCATGTAGAAATCGGGGCGTGGGCTGCGGCCGAGGGAACAGCCGCCAGCGGTGAGCAGTCCGGCCAGCGCCAGCAGGGCCAGCAGCAGGGAAGGGGCGCGCTTTTTCATATGGCTTCCTTTTTCCTTTAAGATGGGTAGCAAATGACCATGCTCAAGCGGCACAGCGTGTTTCCTTCATTGGCATAGGCGTGTTTCCGATCCGCCTTGAAACGGATGGAGTCGCCATCGGCGATCCCCCAGCGTTCGCCGTCGAGCAGTACGGTCAGCGCGCCGGAAAAAACAGTGATGAACTCCTGCGTCCCTTCGGGGTGCGGTTCGGCGTCAAGCCGGACGCCGGGGTCCAGCTCAATGGCATACATCTCGAACCCCCGGGAACTGTCGAACGGAAAGACGGGATAATTCCTGTATTTTCCGTCTGTTTCAACAAAAGGCGTTATGGCGGAACGCGGGACGACTTCGACGTCCGTTTCCGGGCGCATCATGAGCGAAGTAAATGAAATCTTGAGCCCGTTCGCGATCTTCCAGAGCGTCGAGATGGTCGGGTTGGTCACGCCGCGTTCGATCTGGCCGAGCATGCTTTTGCTCACTCCGGAACATTTCGCTACGGCGTCAAGGCTGAGCTTCCTTTCTTCCCGCAGGCGTTTGAGGTTCTCCGCTACGATGTGGCCGATATTTTCCAAGGGCGTTATCCTGTCCATGTTTGACATTATAGTGCACAGATCGTATGCTCTATCGCACAAACTCAAAGGAGCTTCCACCATGCCGTCGATTGCCGCTTTCCTGTCCTTCGCGTGCATCATGTCCTTTACGCCAGGCCCCAACAATATTATGGCGCTTTCCAGCGCGAGTGCGTACGGGCTCCGGAAGGGGCTCCGTTTCTGCTTCGGCGTCCTGCTGGGCGTTCTGGGGCTCATGACGGCATGTGCGCTGTTTGGCGCGGCGCTGTTCCGGTTTTTGCCCGACGTGGAACCCACAATGCGTGCCGTCGGCGCGGCGTATATCCTCTGGATGGCCTTTGGTGTCTGGCGGTCGGGATCAGGAAACGAAGATTCCCGCCTTGTACCGGTCAACGGCGTCGTTTCAGGGATGCTGCTGCAATTCGTCAACCCCAAAGGCATCCTCTATGGGATAACCGCCTTCTCGTCCTTTGTGCTTCCTTACTACGATTCCTTTATGGCTTTGGCTGTTTCCATCGGCGTGCTCTCGGCTGTCGCCTATGCCGGGACATGTTTTTGGGCGCTTTTTGGAGCCGTATTCCGCCGTTTCCTCCAGAACCACCATACCGCCGCCAACGCGAGCATGGCGCTCCTGCTGGTGTGGTGTGCCGCTTCCCTGTATACCTAATTATCTCACACGGATGTAATCCGCTTCCGCATCCTTGGGACCATCGCGTCATTTTTAAGGATACAGTACTGTGCCCAATCAAGCGCGGAAACAGGACTTTGCTTTCAACCCGGTCCCACTACGATTTGAACTTCCCGACACCCTACCAGTCGAAAGTCTTTGGTAGAGGAGGGGAGGAGCCCCCTTTCTCCAGAAAGGGGGCTCCTCCCCTCCCCAATACGTTCCTTTACCGTACCTTCCCGCGCAGCACTGCTTCGGGATTGCGTTCAAGGGTGTTGGCGAACACGCGAACGGCCCGGGCCGCTTCGGTGATTTCGCGGATGGCCTGATTCAGTTCGATGACGGTCGTACTGTTTTTGCTGACCACGCCACGGGCGGAAACGACAGTCATCTCCGTCTCTTTGGCTACGTTGTCGATGCGGCTCAGGACATGCGACGCCTGTTCCAGCGCCGCGGACAGCCGCTTGTCCGTATCCTGCGCCAGCTTTGTATACGGTTCTGCAAGCCCGCGGATGCTCGTCAGCGTCTTGTCGAGGTTGGTCCCGATATCCTGAAGCTGGACCACCAGCTTGTCGATGTGGCCGATCAGCTGTTCCGTCCCAGAATTGCTCAGGATTTTTTTGACGCCTTCCGTAATGTCGAGGACATTCGAGGCGATGTCGTCATACGGCAGCGTCGTGAGCGTTTGCAGGATGTTGTCGAATTGCGACGGGATGGTGGGAATCTCGGGCACGTCGTCGTATTCTTTGACTTCCTTGATAGGATAAGGGATCTGGCTTCTGGGGTAGAAATCCATCTCGATCATGAGCTGGCCGGTGAGCAGGCTCTGGGTCGCCAGCGTTGCCCGCAGGCCGTGGCTGACCAGGCGATCGAGATATTCTTTTTTGGATATGTCGCCGTCGGAAACGGAAAACCGCCCTTCGTCCTTTTTGTTCAGTTCGATGAACACCGGCGTCTGGAACACTAAATTATCAAGGTCGCCCGTGAGCCGGATTTCGACGACGCGCCCCACCGGGACGCCGCGGAACAGGACCGGAGAGCCTACGGAAAGCCCGCTGATGGAACCGTCGAAAAAGAGCACGTAACGGCTTGTCGTCTGGAACAGCTTGCCCGAGCCGAAAACGGCGATAGCGAGCAGCAGGAGGGCTGTGGCCCCGACGACGAAGGCTCCGATGAGGGTTTTGTTGGCTGACTTGCTCATGAGCGGTATCCTTTGGAGGAGGTGGGGCAGGAGTCGGTTTTGCCGCGGTTCAGGAAACGGACGATGTCGGGGTGCGCCTGATCGCAGCGAAGGACATGGGGATCGCCGCCCGTGATCATGGTGTGGGTCGCCGCATCAAGGAATACGCTGTTGTTGCCGATGGTAAAGATGCTGTCGAGATCGTGGGTGACGACCACGACGGTCATGCCCATGTTCTCCTTGAGTTCGAGGATGAGCTCGTCCAGCAGGGCGGCGCTGACCGGGTCGAGCCCGGCCGAAGGCTCGTCAAAGAAAACGATTTCGGGGTCCATCGCCAGCGCGCGGGCGAGCCCGGCGCGTTTGCGCATACCGCCGCTGATTTCGGACGGGTAATAATCCTCGAATCCGGCAAGGCCGACGAGCGCGAGTTTGAGGGAGGTCTGTTCCCTGATCTCGGCGGAGGAAAGCTTCGTATAGCGCTGCAAGGGCAGGGCCACATTCTCGGCGAGGGTCATGGAGCTCCACAGAGCGCCGCTCTGGAAGAGCAGGCCCACGCCGCTGAGAAGTTTTTGGCGCTCGCTTTCGGTCCCGGCCCAAAAGTCCTGTCCCCTGTAGAGCACTTGCCCCTTTGTAGGCTGGAGCAGGCCCACGAGGACGCGCAGGAGCGTGCTTTTGCCACATCCGCTCGGCCCCATGATGATGAATACGTCCTGACGGTTTATTGTGAAGTTGAGATCCTTCTGCACGACGTAGCTGCCGTAGCCGACCGTAAGGTCCCGCGCTTCGATGATGGGTGTGGAGGTATTCATATATTCAAAATATTGCAGAGGATGGTGAGGACAGCCGTGGACAGCACGATGCCCACGATGGAATAGACCACGGCCGAGGTGGTCGCCTTGCCGACTGCTTCGGCGTTGCGGCCGCAGCGCAGGCCCTGGTAACAGCCGGTTATGGCGATGAGCATACCGTAGACCGCGCCGTGCACCATGCCCACCCAGAGGTTGTTGATGTTGAACCCTTTCTGGGTAAATGTATAGTATTCCATGGGATCAAGGCCGAGTATCCCGACGCCGACGATGAAGCCGCCCATGATGCCCATGAAGTCGGAATAGAGCACGAGCAGCGGGGTCATGGCGGTAAGGGCGAGGACGCGGGGCATGATGAGGTAGTCGGAAGGGGCCACGCCGAGCGTGGTGAGAGCGTCGATTTCCTCATTGACCTGCATGGTCCCGATGACGGCGGCATAGGAGGCGCCGGTGCGGCCCGCGAGGATGATGCCGGTCATGATCGCGCCCATGATGCGGGTCATGCTCACGGCCACGAGGCTGGAAACGTAGATTTCCGCGCCGAACATCTTGAGCTGGATCACGCCGACGAAGGCGAGGATCAGGCCCACGAGCAGGCTGATCAAAGAGACGATGGGCAGGGCGTCCACACCGCTTTCCTGAACGGCGAGCCAGACGTTTCCCGGCGTGCAGGAAGAGCGGCCCCTGAACAGCCTGCCGGCGCTGAGGACAAGTTCGCCGATAAAATCGAAAATGTCGCGTGCCATGCGGGGCACCGCCAATGTAAAGCCGCCGACCCGTTCGAGGAAGGTCGTCTTTTGGGCCTTACGCTGCGCGGCGGTGTTCGGGGGGACCGCAAGGGCCAGCTTGGTCAGGTTGCGGATGCCCTCGGGGAGGCGGGCGTCATCGAGCGGGATGTTGTGTTCTTTGGCGAGGGTGACGAGCCGGGTGGTGACGACGAGCACGCCGCTGTCCCATTCGCCGAGAGCCTCGCCGAGGAGTTCGACGCTGCGGGCCTCTTTGAGGAGCCTCTCCGTTTCACGCAGCGCTTCGTCACGTTCCGTAAAAAAGTTCGGCCCAAGCAGGTCCCGTTTCCACTCGCCGCTGAAAATGACGCGCAGGACGCCCTCCGAGCTCTCGGCGCGTAACGCGCCTCCGAGCGAGGCGGACGCCCTGCTTTTTGTCATCGGTTCGGCTGCCATCGTCAGGCGGGCTTGCGGCTGACGGATACTTTGGCGGGGCGCAACAGGCGGTCTTTCAGGCGGTAGCCGCGCTGGTGCAGGGTGCTGACCAGGCCGGGTTCCATGTCATCCCGCTCTTCATAGGAAACGGCATCATGGACATCGGGGTTGAAGGGCTCGCCCACTTCCCCGGCAACGTCGAAGCCGTGGTTCTTGAGCGCGTCGAGGAGCAGCTTCCGGGTCATGATCACGCCGGTGAGCAGGCTTTTACAGGTTTCGTCGCTGCCGCCGTATTGAATGGCGAGATCAAGGCTGTCCAGCGCGGGCAGGAGATCCTTGAGCACCGGCTCGCTGGCGTAGCGCATGTATTCGTCATGGTCACGCTGGATGCGTTTCTTGAAATTTTCCATCTCCGCGAGGGCGCGCAGCCGGGTCTCGTCCGCTTCGGCCTTGACCGTGCAAGTGGGGCAAATCTCTTCGCGGAACTGCTCCTCAAGCGTTTTTTCAGGGGCCTGCGCGGTTTCCGCGAGGTTCTCTTCGGTGGCGCCGTTCTGTCCCTTTTCGGTCTGGGGATCACGTGTATCGGTCATGCTAGCTCCTTAATGATCATATTCGGCGACGCGCCGTCTCCGTGACGCATCTGCCAACACTCTATATAGGACTGAACCCGTATTCGGCAACACTTACCTTGCTTCGGCAAGCCAGCAGCAGACCTCCCGGGCGCCGTCGGCCCCGGCGGATTCGATGACGGGCGGAGTCTTGAAACAGCGTTCATGCGCTTCCGGGCAGCGCGGCCGGAAGGGGCACCCCTGCGGGAGATCGCCGGGCGAGGGGACTGTGCCGGGGATGGCGTCCAGCTTCGCCGAAGGGGGCGTGTCGAGCGTGGGCGCGGAGCGGATAAGGCCCCAAGTATAGGGATGGCGCGGTTCGGCGAACAGAGCCCGCACGGGCGCGCGCTCCACGATGCGCCCGGCATACATGACGCCCACTTCGTCGGCCATTTCCGCCACCACGCCGAGATCGTGGGTGATGAGCAGAAGCCCCATGCCGCGCTCGCGGGAAAGATCGCCGAGCAGGGCGAGTATCTGGCCCTGTATGGTCACGTCGAGGGCCGTGGTCGGCTCGTCGGCGAGCAGGAGGCGGGGTTTGCAGGCCAGCGCCATGGCGATCATGACGCGCTGGCGCATACCGCCGGAAAGCTGGTGCGGGTAGTCGCGGACGCGCATGTCCGGCGCGGGTATGCCGACCAGCCGGAACAGTTCCACGGCTTCGGCGAGCGCGGCCTTCTTTGGCAGGCGCAGGTGACGCATCAGCGGCTCCGCGACCTGCTCTCCCACCCGGATGACCGGATTGAGCGAGGTCATGGGTTCCTGAAAGATCATGCCGATGTCGCGTCCCCGCACGCGTTCCATCGCGGATTCGGACAATTCGGCGAGATCGCGGCCTTCAAAGAGGATGCGCCCGGCGGCGAGGCGCCCCGGTTCGGGGATGAGGCGGAGCAGGGACAGCGCCGTCATGCTCTTGCCGCAGCCGGATTCCCCCACAAGGCAGAGCGTGCGCCCCGGATGCAGCGTGAACGACACGTCGCGCACCACGTCGAACGGGCGTTCGCAGGCGTCGAACCGCACGGTGACGCCTTCCGCCTGCAACAGCGGGGCGGAGGAGGCCGGGATTGGGGAAGATGCGTTTGCGGAAAGGGACATGGGGCGCTCCGAAGAAAGTTGCGAATAAAAAAAGTATAGACGAGATGCGGGTTAAGGGCAAGAAACCGGGGATGCCGGGCAAAATGTTCTCATGCCGCAATTGACATTTATTTTCAAAAATCTATAGAAAGGGCAGATCCAATTGGTATCATAAGGGAGTGGGTATGGACGCGGAACCTGTTTTCATCACTGGAAGCGTTTTTTCGTGGGAATCCCTGCTCGTCGTGTCGATCATCGTTGCGGCGTGGTTTGTATGCCGCAGGATCAATGTCATGAAACGTCCGGTATGCAACGGCGGCTGCGCCGGTTGCCACGGGGCCCGTCAGGGCCGGGGATGTGCTTTCCCAGAGGGGCGGCGACGCCGGATGTGACGATAAAGTTGAAGCTGGGGGACAATATGTTTGGATTTTGCCATAGAAAGCGCGGAGGGCATGATTGCGCCGAAGCCCGTTCGTGCGGCGGCGAAGGCTGTCCCATCTCCAAGGAGATGCGGGAAGCCGGGCTCATTTCCCTGCGCAGGATGAAGGAGGGGCAGAAAGCCCGCATCGCTCATGTGCAGGCCAGCGGCGAGCTGGGGCGGCGCATCCGGGACATGGGGCTCATCCCCGGCGCGGAAGTGGAAGTGGTGGGGCGCGCCCCGCTGCGCGATCCGGTGGCCCTGCGCCTGCCGGGGTTCACGCTCAGCCTCAGGAACAACGAAGCCGACTACATCGTCGTCGAACCGCTGGAACAGGCGGGCTGAGGCGTCATGGATCCGCAGCTTACCATAGCCCTCGCGGGCAATCCGAATTCGGGCAAGACGACGGCCTTCAACGCGCTGACCGGTTCGCACCAGCATGTGGGCAACTATCCCGGCATTACCGTGGAGAAGAAGGAAGGCTTCATCAAGATGCCTTCCGGCCGGTGTGTGCGCTTCATCGACCTGCCGGGGACGTATTCCCTGACCGCCTACACGCAGGAGGAGACGGTCGCCCGGCATGTGCTGGCGCAGGAACGGCCCGACGTGGTCATCGACGTGCTCAATGCGGGCGCGCTGGAGCGCAACCTCTACCTGACCATCCAGCTTCTGGAACTCGGCGTTCCCGTGGTGCTGGCCCTGAACATGATGGATGAGGCCGCCAAGCAGGGCATGACCATCGATATCGAGCGCCTGTCGCAGCGTCTGGGCTTCCCGGTCATGGCGACCGTGGCCCGCACGGGCGAAGGGCTGCCCGAACTCTTGAAGGCGACGGAAGCCTATATCGAAACCAAGCGCGGCGAGCCGTGGGAGCCGCTGCATATCTCGTATGGGCCCGATCTTGATCCCGTGCTGCGGGATATGGAAGCCGCCATTGCCGAGGCCGGGCTGCTGGCTTCGGAATATCCGGCGCGGTGGGTGGCGCTCAAGCTGCTGGAGCAGGATGAGGAAATCCTCACCCGCAGCCGCGCCGAAGCCCCGGAGCTTGCCGCCGATCTGGAGCGGCAGGTGGATGAGGTGGCACGGCATTTGCGGGATACGTTGAATACGTGGCCCGAGGCCGTCATCGCGGATTACCGCTATGGGTTCATTTCTTCGCTGCTGCGGGACGGCGTGCTGGTCCGGCTTCAGGATATGCACGCGCGCATCCAGTTCTCGGACCGCATGGACAAGGTGCTGACGCATCCGTTCATGGGCCCGGCGATCATGCTCGGCGTGCTCTATCTGCTTTATACCGTTACCTTCACCATTGGGGAGATCCCGATGGGCTGGGTGGAACAAGGGTTTGCCCTGCTGCGCGAAGGCGCGGACGCCGTGCTCCCCGACGGCCAGCTCAAGTCGCTGGTGCTTTCGGGCATCATCGACGGCGTGGGCGGCGTCATGAGCTTTGTCCCGCTCATCATGCTGATATTCCTTCAAATCGCCTTTCTTGAAGATACCGGGTACATGGCGCGCATGGCCTACATGCTCGACCGTATTTTCCGTATTTTCGGGCTGCACGGCTGTTCGGTGATGCCGTTCATCGTGGGCGGAGGCATTGCTGGCGGCTGTGCCGTGCCCGGCGTGCTGGCGGCCCGCACCCTGCGGAGCCCCCGCGAAAAGATAGCGACGCTGTTGACCGTGCCCTTTATGGCCTGTGGGGCCAAACTTCCGGTTTTCATCCTTTTTTCCGGCGTCTTTTTCCCCGGCCATGAGGCGGCGGTCATGTTCGGCCTGACGCTCACCGGCTGGGTGGTGGCCCTGCTCACGGCGCGGCTGCTGCGCTCGACGATTATCCGTGGGCCGTCCACGCCGTTCGTCATGGAGCTTCCGCCCTATCGCCTGCCCACAATGCTCGGGCTGGCGATTCATACGGGCGAGCGCACGTTCGAGTATCTGAAGAAGGCCGGTACGGTCATCCTCGCCATTTCCATCATCCTGTGGGCGGCTATGGCGTATCCGCAGCTGCCGCTGGACACGCGGGCGCATTTCGCGGGCGAGCAGCAGACCATCGAAGCGAACCTTGAGGCGGCGAAGGCTTCGGGCGGCGATGTGGCCGCTCTTGAAGGGCAGCTTACGGCCTTGCACGGCGAGCGCGCGGAGCGGGCACTTCAACACTCGTTTGCAGGCCGCCTCGGCATGGCGCTGGAACCGTTGACCCGTCCCGCCGGGTTTGACTGGCGCACGGACATCGCGTTGGTGGGCGGTTTCGCGGCGAAGGAAGTCATCGTCGCCACGCTCGGCACGGCCTATTCCCTCGGCGACATCGATCCCGAAGATCCCACGCCGCTGGCGCAGCAGATCCGCAACGACGGGCGCTGGACGCCCGCCACCGCCTTGGCTCTGCTGGTGTTTGTGCTGCTGTACGCGCCCTGTCTGGTGACTGTCGCCGCTATCCGGCAGGAGACGGGTTCGTGGGGCTGGCCTGTGTTCAGTATGGTATTCAACACGCTGATCGCGTTCGGGGCCGCCGTTGCCGTGCGGCATGTGACGATGTTGTTTCTATAGATGAAATAAAGAGAGAGGGGAGATTTTTTCGAAAAAGAGAGGTACACCCGAAACTCTTTCCCTTTTTTCACGATACATCTCCGTGTGTTGATATAAGAGCCTCTTTATTGGTTGTTTTTGTTTTGCGGGTTCAAAAATGAAAATCCCCAGAGTGGGGAAGCTGATCTCTCAAGAAAACGGATAAGGGAGCATTCGTAGAAATGCTCCCTTATTTTGTAAAAAGAGCGTATTGGGTTTACATCATTGTTGCGAGGGTATAGACCTTCGCCGAAGGTATGTTCTTCTTTTTTTCGGGAAGGTACTCTTTTTACGTCACCGGACAGTTTGCTTTATGCAACTGTATATTGTTGAATAAAGTGGTATTGTTTTTTGTATGCCGTTTTATTCAGCGCAGTGCCGTTTCTTTGTGAAACCTTCATTAAGAAACAGCTAGGATATTTTGCGAATAGCGCTGTACGCGGATATCGAAGGCCTTTACTTGAATCACGAGGTACTCTATAGATGAAAAAGATTCTATCACGAGCCTCATACATGTGATTTTTCCGTTCAGGCTTAAGACGTTTTTCAACATTTGTGGATGGAGGTATACGATGCGAAAGGACAGGGGACAGCAGGGCTTCACGCTCATTGAAATCATTTCCGTCTTGGTCATCCTCGGCATTCTCGCCGCTGTGGCCGTTCCGAAGTACTATGATTTGCAGCAGGATGCAGCCAATAAGGCCGCTGAAGCAACAGTGGCTGAAGCGATGGCACGTTACAATTTGGTTTTTGGGCAGGAGCTCTTGAAAGGAACGTCGTGTTCAAACGCAAAAACGGCAGCAAAAAGTGCCGTGCCTTCAACGGAAGACTCTTACGGTGGTGATTGGGAAGTAACTTTTGCTGCGGGAGGTACTGGTACCAAGGCTAAGATTAAGGCTACAAGTGTGACTACAAGAGGTTCTGCCGAGAAAGAGTTTGAAGAGCCGATTTGCGAGTGAGTAGACAGTTAGTTTGGTTTTTTACTAAATAAAAAGGGGCATCTCAAAGCCGAGATGCTCCTTTTTGTTTTTTCATCCAACGGAACTCCTTCCGCGCAGCCTCCCCACCAGTCGAAAGTCTTGGGAGGGGAAAGGGGGAGGTTTGGAGGGGGGAAGGGGGTCCCTTCTAC
>OGMN01002320.1_pt1 | contig 11105 bp, 8 predicted proteins | sample 1573211 | NCBI WGS metagenome assembly OGMN01 (sample SAMEA2581876, study PRJEB24529) | metagenome | biome: Human gut stool | place: China | collected 2011
TACCCGCCCCTCCTTCTCCGCCAGGTAGACCTGGTTCTGCTCATCCACAGTGAGGAGAAACACGTCCTGGCTGCGCTTTACGTGATGGGCCTTGAGCTGCCGGTCCAGCCAGATGTCGTCCAGCCCCCGCTGGCGCAGGTTGTGCTCCAGCACCCGGCCGTCGTTGATGATCACCAGGGGCAGGCCGGGCTCCTTTGGGTGCAGCTCCATCTGGGCCGCAGTGACGGGCTGCTGGGCCGCGTAGGGGAGGACGGAGATCTGTCCGTTGGTCTCCAAAATGGCGTATTTAATGGAATTGAGGTCGGTGATCCCCTTCATACGCAGCTCCTCCATCAGCTCGTCCACTGTAAAGCGGTTTTTCTGCATCTCCCGCTGGTGGAGCTTGCCGTTTTCCACGATGATGCTGGGACGGCCGCAGAGCACCGCACGGAAGCGGACGCTTTTCATGGTGAGCACCGACAGGGCCATGGTGAGGCAGAGGAGGGTGAGGATGGGGATGATGCCGGTGAGCAGAGGGATGCCGAAGTCCTGCATGGGCACGGCGGCCAGATCGGCGATAAGCAGGGCGAGCACCAGCTCCGAGGGCTCCAGCTCGCCCACCTGGCGCTTGCCCATGAGGCGGATGCCCACGATGATAAAGAGGTAGAGAATGATGGTGCGCAGAAATGCGATGACCATGAGAAGACCTCCCGCGGTAATGTTCACCGTTCAGTATGGCCGCCGCCGGGCGGATTATGTACGCAGGGGCCTTGACGCTGGGAGGGTATGGATGTTATAATATCGAAAATCAATAAAAGAAAGCGGCGAACGCATGAAAAAGCGGACGAAAGGAGTGCTGGCCGCCGCTCTGGCGGCAGCCGGGGTGTTTTTGCTGGCGGGTCTGGACGCCCGCCTGCTGGTGCGCGCCTATACGGTGGAGAGCGGGAGACTCACCGGCCCGGTGCGGCTGGCGGTGCTCACCGATCTGCACGCCTGCGCCTATGGGGAGGGCCAGCGGGAGCTGCTGGATGCGGTGGCGGAGCAGTCCCCCGACCTGGTACTGCTGTGCGGCGACATCGTGGACGACGAGCCCCGGATGCCGGAGGAGCGGGCGCTGGACACGGTGGAGGCCCTGGCGGCGGTATGGCCCACCTATTATGTCACCGGCAATCACGAGTTCTGGACGGGGCGGGTGGACGAGGTGAAGGCCCGGCTGGAGGAACGGGGCGCGGTGGTGCTGGCGGGGGACTGTGTGACGGTAACGGCGGCGGGACAGACGGTGCAGCTCTGCGGCATTGACGATCCCTCTGTGGGCGAGACCCGGTGGCGGGAGCAGCTGGAGGCGGTGACCGCCGCCCTGGATGGGGAGCACTGCTCCATTTTGATGACCCACCGGCCGGAGCGGACGGAGGACTACGCGGGCCGGGGCTTCGAGCTGGTGCTGGCGGGCCACGCCCACGGGGGCCAGTGGCGGCTGCCCGGCCTGCTCAACGGCCTGTTTGCCCCCGACCAGGGGCTGTTTCCCACCTACGCCGGCGGCCGGTATGCACTGGGGGACACCACCCTGCTCGTCAGCCGGGGGCTGGCCCGGGAGAGCACCCGGCTGCCCCGGTTCTATAACCGTCCGGAGCTGGTGATGGTGGAGCTGCGCCCCGGGCTGGAGGAATTTCCTGCAAAAAAAGAATGAGGTCAAAATCTTATTTTTAACTTTTGGGGCGTATTGCCGTGGAAAAATCGGCAATACGCCCTCTCTTTTTGTCCAAATCCACGGTTTTTGATTCCGGGCGCAAAAGGGTGTTGTCAGGCGGGAGGTTTTCGGTTACAATCGTACAGATAACTTGGGAACGAAAGGCGTGATGCAGAAGATGAAAGCGACCTTGATCCTGGAAAACGGCATGACCTTCGCGGGCCGCAGCATCGGCTCCGGCGAGGAGCGGATCTGCGAGATGGTGTTCAACACCTCCATGACCGGCTATCAGGAGATCCTGACCGACCCCTCCTACGCCGGACAGGGCATTGTGATGAGCTATCCCCTCATCGGCAACTACGGCGTCAATCACGAGGACAACGAATCCTTCCGCCCCTGGGCGGAGGCGTTCATCGTCCGCCACCTGGCCCGGCGCGGCAGCAACTTCCGCTGCGAGGACGGGCTGGATTCCTATTTGAAACAATTTAACATCACCGGCATTGAGGGCGTCGACACCCGTGCCTTAACGAGAATACTCCGCAGTCAGGGGACCATGAACGGCATGATCACCTGTGCGGAGCATTTTTCTGTCCCGGAGTGCCTGGAGCGCATCCGGGCCTACCGGGTGGAGGGCACCGTGGAGCGGGTGACCCGGAAGGAGCCGCAGGTGTACCCCGCCGCGGGCGGGCAGCAGCTCCGGGTGGCCCTGATGGACTACGGCGTGAAGGAGAACATGATCCGCTGCCTCCAGAACCGGGGCTGTGAGGTGACGGTGTTCCCCGCCCACACCCCGGCGGAGACGGTGCTCTCCGGCGGGTTCGACGGGGTGATGCTCTCCAACGGCCCCGGCGATCCGGCGGACAACGTGGAGATCATCGCGGAGGTTCGGAAGCTCTATGAGAGCGCGCTGCCCCTCTTTGCCGTCTGCCTGGGACACCAGCTCCTGGCCCTGGCCACCGGGGCGGAGACCCGCAAGATGCGCTTCGGCCACCGGGGGGGCAATCACCCGGTGAAGGATCTGGAGCACGGCCGGGCCTATATCACCAGCCAGAACCATGGCTATGTGGTTACCGCCGAGAGCGTGGACCCGGCGGTGGCGGAGGTGTCCCACATCAACGTCAACGAGGGCAGCGTGGAGGGCCTGCGCTACCGGCGGCCCAACTGCTTCACCGTCCAGTTCCACCCGGAGGCCGCCCCCGGCCCCATGGACACCGAGTATCTGTTTGACCGCTTTGTGGACAGCATGAAGGGAGGACGCGCCCATGCCTAAGAATCCCAAGATCAAAAAGGTGCTGGTGCTGGGCTCCGGCCCCATTGTCATCGGCCAGGCCGCCGAGTTTGACTACGCCGGCACCCAGGCCTGCCGCGCCCTCAAGGAGGAGGGCGTGGAGGTGGTGCTGGTCAACTCCAACCCCGCCACCATCATGACCGACAAGGACATCGCCGACCACGTGTATATCGAGCCGCTGAACCTGGCCAGCGTGGAGCAGGTCATCGCCAAGGAGCAGCCCGACTCCATCCTGCCCACCCTGGGCGGCCAGACCGGGCTGAACCTGGCCATGAACCTCCACGAGCAGGGCATCCTGGAGAAGTACGGCGTGCGCCTGCTGGGCACCAGCCCGGAGTCCATCCGCAAGGCGGAGGACCGCCAGGGCTTCAAGGACGCCATGGAGGCCATTGGCCAGCCCTGCGTCACCAGCGACGTGGTGGAGAGCGTGGAGGCCGCGGTGGAGTTCGCCGGGCGCATCGGCTATCCGGTCATCGTCCGGCCCGCCTATACCCTGGGGGGCTCCGGCGGCGGCATCGCCTACGACGAGCCCTCCCTGCGGGAGATCGCCGACCGGGGCATCCACCTGTCCCGGGTGGGCCAGGTGCTCATCGAGCGGTGCATCTCCGGCTGGAAGGAGATCGAGTTCGAGGTCATGCGGGACTCCGCCGGCAACGTCATCACCATCTGCTCCATGGAGAACATCGACCCCGTGGGCGTCCACACCGGCGACTCCATCGTGGTGGCCCCCACCCAGACCCTGGCCAACCGGGAGTACCAGATGCTCCGCTCCGCCTCTCTCAACATCATCTCCGCCCTGGAGATCGAGGGCGGGTGCAACGTACAGCTGGCCCTCAACCCCGACTCCTTCGAGTACGCGGTCATCGAGGTCAACCCCCGCGTGTCCCGGTCCTCCGCCCTGGCCTCCAAGGCCACCGGCTACCCCATCGCCAAGGTGGCCGCCAAGGTGGCCCTGGGCTACACCCTGGACGAGATCCCCAACGCCGTGACCGGCAAGACCACCGCCTGCTTCGAGCCAACCCTGGACTACTGCGTGCTCAAGCTGCCCCGCCTGCCCTTTGACAAGTTCACCACCGCCAGCCGCACCCTGGGCACCCAGATGAAGGCCACCGGCGAGGTGATGGCCATCGGCAATTCCTTCGAGGGGGCGCTGATGAAGGCCATCCGCTCCCTGGAGCTGCCGGTGAAGTCCCTCCGCCTGCCCGGTCTGGACGAGCTGTATACCGAGGAGATCGAGGACCGCCTGGTGAACATCGACGATCAGCGGCTCTTCGTGGTGGCCGAGGCCCTGCGCCGGGGCTTCTCGCCGGAGAAGATCAACAAGATCACCAAGTACGACCTGTGGTTCCTCGACCGCTTCCAGAACATCGTGGACATGGAGGACGCCCTGGATCACGGCCGCCTGGACGGCGACACCCTGCGCCGGGCCAAGGAGATGGGCTTCTCCGACGCGTGGATCGCCGCCCTCTCCGGCCGGGAGCAGAAGGAGATCAAGGCCCTGCGGGAGTCCTTCGGCATCCGCCCGGCCTTCAAGATGGTGGACACCTGCGCCGCCGAGTTCGAGGCCCAGACCCCCTATTACTACTCCACCTACGACCAGGAGAACGAGGCCGCCGGGGCCAGCCGGGCGGATGATGGCGCGGAGAAACGGAAGGTGCTGGTGCTGGGCTCCGGCCCCATCCGCATCGGTCAGGGCATCGAGTTCGACTACTGTTCGGTCCACTCGGTCTGGGCCTTCAAGCGTCTGGGCTATGAGACCATCATCATCAACAACAACCCGGAGACCGTGTCCACCGACTTCGATGTGGCGGATAAGCTCTACTTTGAGCCGCTGACCGCCGAGGACGTGCAGGCGGTGGTGGAGCTGGAGAAGCCCTGGGGCGCGGTGGTGCAGTTCGGCGGCCAGACCGCCATCAAGCTGGCCCAGGCCCTCACCGACATGGGCGTGCCCATCCTGGGCACCTCCGCCGACGGCGTGGACGCCGCCGAGGATCGGGAGCGGTTTGACGAGATTTTGAACCAGTGCGGCATCCCCCGGGCCGCCGGCCGCACGGTGTTCACCACCGAGCAGGCCCTGGCCGCCGCCCACGACGTGGGCTATCCCGTGCTGGTGCGCCCCTCCTACGTGCTGGGCGGCCAGGGCATGGAGATCGCCTACAACGACCGCAACATCACCGAGTTCATGCGCATCATCAACCAGGTGGAGCAGGAGCACCCCATCCTGGTGGACAAGTACCTCATGGGCCGCGAGGTGGAGGTGGACGGTGTCTTCGACGGGGAGGAGCTGCTCATCCCCGGCATCATGGAGCACATCGAGCGGGCCGGCGTCCACTCTGGCGATTCCATCTCGGTCTATCCCCCCATCCACATCGAGGACAAGCACAAGCAGACCATCCTGAAGTACACCTATGACCTGTCCCGCGCCCTGGGCGTGGTGGGCCTGGTCAACATCCAGTTCGTCATCTATGACGACCAGGTGTATGTCATCGAGGTCAATCCCCGCTCCTCCCGTACCATCCCCTATATCTCCAAGGTCACCGGCGTGCCCATCATCGACCTGGCCACCAGGGTGATGCTGGGGCAGAAGCTGCGCGACCTGGGGTACGGCACGGGCATCTACCGGGAGGCGGACTACTACGCCGTCAAGATGCCGGTGTTCTCCTTCGAGAAGCTCACCGACGTGGACACCGGCCTGGGCCCGGAGATGAAGTCCACCGGCGAGTGCCTGGGCCTGGCCGAGTCCTTCCCCCAGGCGCTGCTCAAGGCCTTCAAGGGCGCTGGTATGAAGGCCCCCAAGAAGGGCGGGCGCATCATCGTTACCGTCAAGGACGAGGACAAGGACGAGATGATTGGCATCGCCAGGGGCTTCTATGATATGGGCATTGAGCTTCTCGCCACCAGTGGCACCTGCAAGGCGCTCAACGAGGCGGGCATACCCGCCCGCTGGGTGGCCCGCGTGTCAGAGGCCCACCCCAACATCCTGGACATGATCGCCTCCGGCACCGTGGATCTGGTCATCAACACCCCCACCCACGGCCGCCGCCACGATACCGACGGCTTCAAGATCCGCCGCTCTACCGTGGAGCACTCCGTGGCCTGCATCACCGCCATCGACACCGCCCGGGCCATGCTCACCGTCCGCACCCAGGGCCGGGCCGCTGAGCTGCGCCCCATCGACATCACTGAAATCTGAGGGGAGGAAACCGCCATGCGTCTGCACCGCCTTCGCTTTGATATCTGGCTCTGCCTGCTGGTGGCCTATCTGGTGTCCCTGGGCACGGGGGCCGCAGCCTCCGCCCTCAGCGCGGCCACGTATGACGGCTATGCAGAGGTTCACTCCGCTGCTCCTGGCCAGGCGGGCAGCCCTGCCGGGCCAGAGGTTCCCCGGGCACAGAGCATCGCGGAGCTGCTGGAGCTGGATACTTTCACAGTGCTCTCCCAAGGTATTGCCTACCGCAACGAGGGAGCGGGCTATTTTGAGGGCAGCTACCTCTATAATTTGGCCCTCCCCTCCGGGGAACGGGTGGCTGCCCGCATCCATACTGAGAGCGTACAGGATGGAGAGAAGTTCGCATCCGGGGAGGTTGTCCTCCCGGTGGGCCGGGTGATTTGGGCCGACCTGGAGGAGGACCCCGCCTTCCTGGAGCAGATCACCTCCGGCTATCCCCTGGACCGCACCGACTTCTACGTGGACATGGCCGGAGAAGCGGTACGCTACAGTCAGGAGGAGCGGACGGAAAATCATGTTATAGTGGTTCAATTGGTTACCGTTCTGGTCTGCTTCCCACTGCTCCATGCCCTGGGCTCCCGCAGCGGGATTTTCCCCGCTTTCTTTCCCACCGTGCGGAGGGAAAAGGCGGGGCGGAATTGACCCGGCCAGCCGGGAACCTTTTTCCAGTCCCTTCGTCTAAATGAATATCAACGACAGGAGGGAAATGCTTTGAAACGACTGCTGACTTTATCCCTGGCAGCCCTGCTGGCTGCCGGTCTCACCGCCTGCGGAGCGGCAGAGGAGCGCGGCGTTCCGGCCGCCAAGCCGGTGCTCTACCTCTACCCGGAGGAGGAGACGGAGGTGACTGTGACCCTGGACTTTGACGGGACGCTCACCTCCACCTACCCGGACTACGGGGATGGCTGGACGGTGACGGCCCGGCCCGGCGGCACCCTCACCGATCCGGCCACGGGCCGGGAATACTACTGCCTGTTCTGGGAGGGAATTACCGAGGCGGAGTACGACTTCTCCACCGGCTTCTGCGTGGCGGGGGAGGACACTGCGGCCTTCCTGGAGGACGCCCTGGACAGGCTGGGCCTGACCGAGCGGGAGGCTGACGAATTCATCATCTACTGGCTGCCAAAGCTGGAGGGCAACCCCTACAATCTGCTCTCCTTCCAGACCGACGCCTACACCAATTCCGCAGCCCTGACCATCGACCCGGCCCCCGACACCCTGATCCGGGTGTTCCTGGCGTGGAAGGGCCTGGACGCGCCGGTGGAGGTGGAGCCCCAGAAGCTGACCGCGCCGGAGCGCGCTGGCTTCACCGCCGTGGAGTGGGGCGGCGCGGAGGTAGTGCAATGAAGAAGCTGCTGTTGCTGCTTGCGCTCACTTTGCTGGCGGCGGGACTGGCTGGGTGCGGCAATTCCAGTGGAAATGTTGCGGTGCCGGAAAAGCCGGTGCTCTACCTCTACCCGGAGGAGGAGATGGAGGTGACCGTCACTCTGGACTTTGATGGGACGCTGACCTCCACCTATCCTGCGTACGGCGATGGGTGGACAGTGACGGCCCGGCCCGACGGCACCCTCACCAATCCGGCCACGGGGCGGGAGTACTACTGCCTGTTCTGGGAGGGGATCACCGAGGCGGAGTATGACTTTTCCGCCGGCTTCTGCGTGGCAGGGGAGGACACTGCGGCCTTCCTGGAGGACGCCCTGGACAGGCTGGGCCTGACCGAGCGGGAGGCTGACGAATTCATCATCTACTGGCTGCCAAAGCTGGAGGGCAATCCCTACAATCTGCTCTCCTTCCAGACCGAGGCCTACACCGACTCCGCCGGGCTGACCATCGACCCGGCCCCCGATACCCTGATCCGGGTGTTCCTGGCGTGGAAGGGGCTGGACGCGCCGGTGGAGGTGGAGCCCCAGACGTTAACCGCCCAGGCGCGCACCGGCTTCACCGCCGTGGAGTGGGGCGGCGCGGAAGTGGATTGAAGACTGCGCTGAAAAGCCGCCGGACCTGACCGGGTCCGGCGGCTTTTTTACGGAATGCTTGCGCTTTAGGCCGGAATATGGTATCCTAAACTGTAAAAATATCGCCGGGCCTATGGGCATGGCGTGAGAGAAAACGAGAGAAAGAAGGCAAGATGATGTCCCATCAGACCGTGATTGTCCTGGATTTCGGCGGCCAGTACAACCAGCTCATCGCCCGCCGGGTGCGCGAGTGCGGTGTCTATTGCGAGGTCAAGCCCTACACGACCCCGCTGGAGCAACTCCGCGCTATGGAGCCCATCGGCTTCATCTTCACCGGCGGCCCCAACTCCGTCTATGAGGCGGGCGCGCCCAAGGCTGATCCGGCCATCTTTGAGCTGGGTGTGCCGGTGCTGGGCATCTGCTATGGCTGCCAGTTCATGGCCCACGCCCTGGGCGGCCAGGTCACCGAGGCCCACGAGGACACCGCCCGGGAGTACGGCAAGACCGAGACCTATTACGACACCGCCTGCAAGCTCTTCAAGGGCCTGCCGGAGCGGGGCATCTCCTGGATGAGCCACGGGGACTACATGGCCAAGGTGCCCGAGGGCTTCGCCCTCACCGCCCACTCCGACGCCTGCCCCAACGTGGCCATTGCCGACGAGAAGCGGGGCTTTTACGGGGTGCAGTACCACCCTGAGGTCAACCACACCGAGCACGGCGTGGACATGATCCGCAACTTCCTCTATGAGGTCTGCGGCGCCAAGGGCGACTGGACCATGGGCGACTACAAGGAGAGCTCCATCAAGGCCATCCGGGAGAAGGTGGGCGGCGGCAAGGTGCTGCTGGCCCTGTCCGGCGGCGTGGATTCCTCCGTGGCCGCCGCACTGCTGGCCGAGGCGGTGGGCAGCCAGCTCACCTGTGTGTTCGTGGACCACGGCCTGATGCGCAAGAACGAGGGCGACGAGGTGGAGGCCGCCTTCTCCAAGTGGGACATCCACTTCGTCCGGGTGGACGCTGAGGCCCGCTTCCTGGAGAAGCTCTCCGGCGTCAGCGAGCCGGAGCGCAAGCGCAAAATCATCGGGGAGGAGTTCATCCGCGTCTTTGAGGAGGAGGCCAAGAAGATCGGCCGGGTGGACTATCTGGTGCAGGGCACCATCTACCCCGACGTGATCGAGTCCGGCGCCGGCGACGCCGCCGTAATCAAGAGCCACCACAACGTGGGCGGCCTGCCGGACTATGTGGACTTCAAGGAGATCATCGAGCCCCTGCGCCTGCTCTTCAAGGACGAGGTGCGGCAGTTAGGCCGCGAGCTGGGCCTGCCTGAATACCTAGTCATGCGCCAGCCCTTCCCCGGTCCCGGCCTGGCCATCCGGGTCATCGGCGATCTGACCAAGGAGAAGCTGGACACCCTCCGGGATGCCGACGCCATCTACCGGGAGGAGATCGCCGCCGCCGGCGAGGACAAGAACATCAACCAGTACTTTGCCGTCCTCACCAATACCCGCTCCGTGGGCGTCATGGGCGACGGCCGCACCTACGATTACACCCTGGCGCTCCGCGCCGTCACCACCAGCGACTTCATGACTGCCGACTGGGCCCGCATCCCCTACGATGTGCTGGACAAGATCTCCACCCGCATCGTCAACGAGGTGAAGGGCATCAATCGTATCGTCTACGATATCACCTCCAAGCCCCCCGCCACCATCGAGTGGGAATAAATAATCAGTGTTTCCTGAATCCTGAAAAGCGTTGGTAATACAGCGTTTTTCAGGATTTTTCTTTTTTAGTGGCTACAAATTGGCTACATTTGCAGCGATTTTTGTAGCCAGAGGCTCACGGCATAATGCCGTCAAGCTGTCTGGCTACCTCCACCTGCTTGTTGGGGTACAGGTGGCTGTACGTGTCCATCGTGGTCTGCACCTTCTCGTGTCCGAGACGCTCCGCGATCAGCAGCGGGGAGAAGCCCATCTCCACCAACAGGCTGGCGTGGCTGTGTCGAATGTCATGCACCCGGATGCGCTTTACCCCCGATGCCTTGCAGCCATACTCCATTTCGTGGTACAGAAAGCTCTTGGTGTAGGGAAACAGCCGATCATCATTTTGCAGTCCGTAGCAATGGGACATATACTCCTGCAAACAGGTGCAAAGACCGTCGGGAATGGGGATAGTGAGGATGCTTTTCGGTGTTTTCGGAGTGGTGATAATATCCTCTCTGCCGAGGCGCTGATAGCTCTTGTTCACCGTCAGGGTCTTCTTCTCGAAGTCGATGTCCGACGGCGTGAGCGCCAGCAGCTCTCCCTCCCGAATCCCCGTGTAGTACATGGTCATAAATACCGTGTAGCTGGCGGGACGGTCTTTCATGCTCTCGATAAAGGTCTGAAACTCGTCCTTTGTCCAGAACAGCATCTCGTCGGCTTTCTTCTTGCCCATGCTCCCCGCCTTGTGGCAGGGGTTTTCTTTCAAGCCATAGTATTTGACTGCGTAGTTGAAAATCGCCGTGAGCTGGTTGTTGATGCACTTGAGATAGGTCTGGGCGTAAGGCTTGCCGTTTTCATCCCGATAGCTGGTCAGGGAGTTCTGCCATTGGCGCACATGAGTGGGCTTGATCTCGTTCAGCGGGATTTTCTTGAAGAAAGGCGTTACCTTCAGGTCAATCAGCCATTTCTTGCTGGCAACGGTGGAGGGCTTGAGGCGGTGCTCCATATCCTTGACATACAGGGTGATGAAGTCACCGAAGGTCATGCCGAGGCTGCCTGTGGATTGGCTGATAAAGTCCCGTTCCCATTGCAGGGCTTCCTTCTTGGTGGTGAATCCCCGCTTCTTTTTGTGGATGGTCTTGCCCGTCCAGTCCGTCACGCGGATCTGAGACATCCAGCGACCGGTGTCGCCGTCTTTTGTTACTGACATTTTTACCTCCTATTACAATGTATTTACGGTCTAAGGCACGGCAGCCAGCCGTGTCTTTTT
>OGMN01002321.1_pt1 | contig 11102 bp, 7 predicted proteins | sample 1573211 | NCBI WGS metagenome assembly OGMN01 (sample SAMEA2581876, study PRJEB24529) | metagenome | biome: Human gut stool | place: China | collected 2011
ATCGGATTCTCTTCATTGACATAGGCGGCAAAGAATATGCCGGTATCATGGAATTTCGTACCGTTAGTGACGTATCCTAACAGACATTCATTGATACTTCGCACCGAAAAGGTACGTACCCTCTGCCCCAGATCATCCCCATTCATCTCTACCGTTACCGCTACACTGACCGGTTCTGCCTGCACGTTATTCTTCAACGCTTCGTAGTTCCAGATAATATCGGGATAAATCGTATATTCCCTATGCGGTTTCTCAAGGATAAACTCGGATACGGAACGTGAAAAGAAAGGAGTCTCCGCCACTTCAATACGTACCCGGCTATACGCCGAACGGGATTTCACCCTGATGGCGATGCACGATTTCGGATTACCGATATAAAAAGAATCGGACGGTTCGATGACCTGGGCATCGGTAGTAGCCACAGACAGGATAGCAGAAGGAAAGATGTTTCCTCCCAAATCATCCGTTATTTCAAAACCGGAACTGAAAGAGGCATATTTATAGATGGACATTCCTGTCACAATAACAAATAATATGGCAATCACTCCCAGCACTTCCCGCTTTCGCTGCTTCAAATCTATCTTTATCATTTTTCCCTCTACTTTTTTTGTAGCACATACAAAGGTAAAAAAATAAAATCGATAGATTGAATGAAATACAACATTTAAGAAAAGGTTGTATTTCTCATCGGATGCCTGCCCTACCCTTATTTCATTTTTTTAGGTTCATATCAGTAATATTCGCTCTTTTTATTCATGAATATGGCTTATCTTTGTCCATTTCTAAAAACAGACTCCAAATACATTGACTTATGCCGACATTCTTCATTATTCTTATCAGCGTATACCTCGCAGGAAACATTTACATATTTATCAAAGGATTACGGGCACTGCCTACCTGCCATTCGGGAATAAAAGTAGCAGCAGGCATTCTGTTCTGGTGCGGTGCCTTGTCACTATTCGGCAGTTTGCTGAGCCGCAATGTAGAAATGCCCTCTTTCATTTCGCATACGATGTACGAAATAGGTACAGGCTGGTTGATATTCACCCTATACATGGTGATATTCCTGTTGTTGACCGACATACTGAAACGATTCTATACGCCTTTCAGATACGGATTTCCCGTGTCATTGCTGTTAACATTCATCCTATTGGGATACGGATACTACAATTACCGCCATCCGAAAACGAATGCAGTCGATATAACAATCAACAAACCGTATGAAAACAACTCGCAACCGATAAAAATCGTAGCTGTAAGCGATATTCATTTAGGATACGGAACGGGAAAAAGCGCCTTGAAAAAGTACGTCGATATGATTAATGAACAGAAGCCGGACCTTATACTGATCGGCGGCGATCTGATCGACAACAGTGTCGTTCCCCTCTACACCGAAAAAATGAGCGAAGAATTATCAGAATTAAAAGCACCGATGGGTATCTACATGGTTCCCGGTAATCACGAATACATCAGTGGCATCGACGAAAGTGCCCGGTTCATAAAAAGTACTCCGATACAACTCCTGATAGATTCGGTGGTAACTTTGCCCAATGGCATACAATTGATAGGACGTGACGACCGGCATAACCCCTCCCGCCGTTCCTTACAGGAATTGATGGAGAATATCGATAAAAGCCGTCCCATCATCCTGCTGGATCACCAACCCTATAACCTGACAGACGCAGAAGCTGCCGGCATCGACCTGCAATTCAGCGGGCATACCCACCACGGACAGGTGTGGCCTATGAGTCTGGTTACGGATTATATCTATGAACAGAGCCACGGCTACCGCCAATGGGGAGACACGCACATATATGTATCCAGTGGATTATCACTATGGGGACCTCCCTTCCGGATAGGAACAGAGAGCGAAATGGTGGTGTTCGAACTGTCTGCCGGAAGTACCGACATCTCAAATACCTCATCGCCATTACTTTAATAATCCCTTTTTATGAAAAACCACAAATTGTAACGTAATTGTAACACGTGTTTCACCCCGTCGTAACAAAAATCACCCACCTTTGCTGCGAAATAAAATAAAAGATTATATTTGTAATGTCATATAAACAGAGAATACAATGAACGATTACCGCATTTTAGTTGTCGACGACGAAGAAGACCTTTGTGAAATCCTGAAATTCAATCTTGAAAATGAAGGTTATGAAGTAGATACTGCCAATTCCGCCGAAGAAGCTCTGAAAATGGATATCAGCAGTTATCATTTGCTATTGCTGGATGTGATGATGGGAGAAATCTCCGGATTCAAAATGGCTAATATACTGAAAAAAGATAAAAAGACGGCTCATGTACCTATCATCTTCATCACCGCCAAAGACACGGAAAATGATACGGTGACCGGCTTTAACCTCGGTGCGGACGACTATATCTCGAAGCCTTTCTCCCTGCGTGAAGTGATAGCACGCGTAAAAGCGGTTCTGCGGCGTACCGTTACCCCCGAAACCGAAAAAGCACCGGAACAGATCACTTACCAGACGTTGGTAATCGACATTACAAAAAAGAAAGTTAGCATAGACGGAGAAGAAGTGGCACTGACCAAAAAAGAATTCGAAATCCTATTCCTGCTATTACAGAACAAAGGACGGGTATTTTCGCGCGAGGACATCCTTGCCCGCGTATGGAGCGATGAAGTATACGTACTCGACCGTACGATCGATGTCAACATCACCCGTCTGCGTAAAAAGATCGGCATATATGGCAAGCGGATCGTCACCCGCCTGGGATACGGATATTGCTTTGAAACAGAATGAAATAATGAAATAATGTGCCAATCGGGCAATGTGCCAATGTGCCAATTGACTGCGCCATAAATGCGTGATAAAGAGACACACCACATAGCCCTCCTATTTTTCATTCCTTCATTCTTTCATTTTTTCATCATTCCACCATGAACCTACCTGTCAATCAAAAGCATTTTCTTTCATTCAGCCGGAAGCTCTTTCTTTCGGTCATATCATTGTTTCTGGTTTTTGCCGCTTGCTTCATTGCTTATCAGTACCAACGGGAAAAAGAGTACAAAGTAGAGCTTCTTCATTCCCAATTGCAAGACTATAACGCACGTTTGAATGAAAAGATAGATACGCTTTCGGGCATCCGGAATGAAATGAATGAGTATATCAATAACCACGCATTGCAAGATTTACGCGTGACAGTTATCGATCTCCAGGGAAATGTATTGTATGACAGCTATAAAACAAACAACTCCCTTTTAGAAAACCATATCACTCGCCCGGAGGTAGAAAAAGCATTGGCAACCGGTAGCGGATTTGATGTTCGCCGTACTTCGGAAACAACAGGAGTACCTTATTTTTATTCGGCTACTCTTTACAATGATTATATCATACGCTCGGCATTGCCTTACAATGTCAGCCTGATTAACAATCTGAAAGCCGATTCGCATTACCTCTGGTTCACTGCTATTGTGACCCTGTTATTGGTCGTCATCTTCTACAAATTCACCAATAAATTAGGTACCTCCATTAGTCAGTTGAGAGAATTCGCCATGCGTGCCGACCGGAATGAGCCGATCGAAATGGCCATGCAATCCGCTTTTCCCCATAACGAATTGGGAGAAATATCACAGCACATCATCCAGATATACAAACGACTGCACGAAACCAAAGAAGCCCTTTACATCGAACGGGAAAAACTGATCACCCATCTGCAAATTTCTCACGAAGGACTTGGTGTGTTCAACAAAGATAAAAAAGAAATTCTTGTCAATAACCTCTTTACCCAATATAGCAATCTCATCTCTGACTCCAACTTAGAGACAGCCGAAGAGGTGTTTACAATCAATGAATTGAAAGAGATCACCGACTTTATCAACAAAGCCCCTAAACGGCCTTCCGGTAAAGAAGAAAAACGAATGTCTATCACTATCAATAAAAACGGGAAAACATTTATTGTAGAATGTATCATCTTTCAGGATATGAGCTTCGAAATAAGCATCAATGACGTGACGATGGAGGAAGAACAGATACGCTTGAAACGCCAGCTAACCCAAAATATCGCACACGAATTGAAAACTCCCGTAAGCAGTATTCAGGGATATCTGGAAACCATCGTCAACAACGATCACATCCCACATGATAAAATAAACGTATTCTTGGAACGCTGCTATGCACAAAGCAATCGTCTGAGCCGCCTGTTACGCGACATCTCGGTGCTGACCCGCATGGACGAAGCAGCCAACATGATAGATATGGAAAAGGTGGATATCAGCGTACTGGTCACCAATATCGTCAATGAAGTTTCTCTGGAACTCGAAGAAAAGCAGATCACAGTGGTCAACTCTTTGAAAAAAGATATTCAGATACGGGGTAACTATTCGCTATTGTATTCCATTTTCCGAAACTTGATGGATAATGCCATTGCCTATGCCGGTACCAATATCCAAATCAATATCAACTGTTTCCGCGAAGACGAGAATTTCTATTATTTCAGTTTTGCCGATACCGGCATAGGAGTATCTCCGGAACATTTGAACCGCCTGTTCGAACGATTCTACCGGGTAGATAAAGGCCGTTCACGTAAATTGGGCGGTACCGGGTTAGGGCTGGCCATTGTGAAAAATGCGGTAATCATACATGGCGGTAGCATCTCTGCCAAAAACAATCAAGGCGGAGGACTGGAATTCGTATTCACGTTAGCAAAGGAAAGATAAAAAGCATCCGGCAACAAGGAAGTTCTTCTTCCAGAATTAAATTTACACCTAACAATGACAGCCAAGATTCAATAAAGCACCTCTTGTCATATTACCTAACCATCTTGTTCGTTTCTCTACGAAAAACGACCCGTTTCCCGTAGAGAAACGAGATGAAACTCGTAGAGAAAAGACTTGTTTCTCTACGTGCAAAAACAATATTATATAGCACTCTGATAAACAAAGCATTACAAACAAAACAAGTTGTTATACATTTTCATTTCAAAACAAATCGTATCACTGTATTTTCAAATCTTACTTTACAGCACAAATATTTACACCAATTATATGGAGCAATATAAATAAGAAGAGATTTAAGCTATCGTCACAATAAAAAGGAAAAATAAAACGGATTCTTGTTGTTTCGACGGAATAATCGCATAATTTTGTAGAACGATTAAAACAAGAGAAATGAATTATATAAAACATCTTCCGATAGCTCTCGTATTCTGTCTCTTTTCCTGTAAAAACGGAAAATCTTCAAGTCAAGTATCCTATATACCACAAGATACCCTCACTGCCTTTTATTTACCGGCTATACCGGCCATGCTGAACACTCCCGAACTACGGGCGGATTTTCTGGTGAAGCATTATTGGGACAATGTAAACTTTGCCGATACAAACTATATCCATCATCCTGATATTACGGAACAGGCCTGGGCCGATTACTGCGATTTACTGAATCACGTTCCTTTGAGTACGGCGCAGGAGGCGATAAAGAAAACAATCGCCCGAACAGAAACCGAGAAAAAAGTTTTCGATTATATCACCGGACTGGCCGACAAATACCTTTATGACCCGAATTCCCCTTTAAGAAATGAAGAATTTTATATTCCGGTGCTGGAAGCAATGATCTCTTCATCTGTTCTGACAGAAACAGAAAAAATCCGTCCTCAAGCACGCATAGAGATGGCATACAAAAACCGGGTCGATACAAAAGCGATCGATTTTACCTATACATTAGAATCGGGTGCGCAAAGCACACTCTATAAAATAAAATCCCAATACACCGTATTGTTTATCAATAACCCGGGCTGCCATGCCTGTACGGAAAACATAGAAGCACTAAAAGACTCTCCTATTATCAATGAGTTGATCCAAAAGAAACAGCTGGCAGTAATTGCCCTCTATCCGGACGAAGAACTGGACGAATGGAGACGACACCGTGATGAGTTTCCCCAAGAGTGGATCAACGGATATGACAAATCACTTACCATCAAAACCCAAAATCTATATGACCTGAAAGCAGTACCCACCCTTTATCTGCTGGATGCAAATAAGAAAGTGCTATTGAAAGATGCCACCGTGCAAGCAATAACCCAATATCTGATGAAATAAAGTATACTCCATACAGTCCGGCAAAGTATATTATAGCTAAATAGATTATGGATAGATAAATGATGTATCGGCACAATAATAAGTCCGTACCATTCCTTTGCCATTCTGAATATTCTTTCTATCTTTGCCACGCATTGGTTCATAGTCTTCCTTCGGAAGATGTGATTAAAAAGGGAATCAGGTGCAAATCCTGAACAGTCCCGCTGCTGTAAGTTCCATAAAAACGTTACGGACAACTACCTTTAGCCACTGGGAAATCCCGGGAAGGCGTCCGCCACAGGAACAAGTCAGAAGACCTGCCATGCAATCTTTTCATTGCTTTCGTGGAAAAAGCGTTGAGTCTAATGAACCGGATAAATTCTATCCATCATTTCATTCATCACTCTGATTCAGAGAAAGTATAATTTACAAATAAACTCTGCCAAGTTTATTGATGTGTCCGGTCGAAGTGATTTCGCCCGGACATTTTAATCAAAACTGATTAGATGAACAGATTGAACCGGATCTTTGAATACAAATTTTTCAGTGCAGTAGTTTACTGCCTTTGCCCTGTTGCATTACTTTCCGCCCAACAGCAGAAGGTAGATACGACACATGTTTATTCTATTCCCGAAGTAGTGGTTTCCGACCGATATCAGACACGGGAAGTACGCGCAACGGCACCCACCCAGATATTTTCCAAAGAAGAATTAAATAACTTGCATGTATTACAGGTTTCCGATGCTGTAAAACACTTTGCAGGAGTAACTGTAAAAGACTATGGAGGCATTGGCGGATTGAAAACCGTATCCATCCGCAGCTTGGGAGCACAACATACGGCCATAGGATATGACGGCATTGCCATAACCGACTGCCAGACAGGACAAATCGACATCGGACGCTTCTCCTTGGATAATGTAGACCGCCTTTCGCTCAACAACGGGCAGAGTGATAACATATTCCAACCAGCAAGATTCTTCGCCGCAGGTCTACTGAATATCCAGACACTGACCCCGCAATTCAAGAATAATAAAAACACCCATATCATCGGTTCGTTCAAAACCGGTTCTTGGGGATTGGTGAATCCGTCCGTACTGATAGAGCAGAAATTAGCCCGGAAATGGGCACTATCTGCCAATGCCGAATGGATGTCGGCAGACGGCCACTACCCTTATACCCTCTATTATGGCGATAAGGATGATTTAACCTCACGCGAGAAAAGAAAAAACACGCAAGTGGAAAGCCTGCGTGCCGAAGCCGGCCTGTTCGGTAACCTCTCCGACAACGAACAATGGAGGCTGAAAGCATACTACTACCAATCGTCTCGCGGGTTGCCCAATGCCACTACCTTCTATTACGACTTTGCCAACCAACACTTGTGGGATAAAAACACGTTCGTACAAAGCCAATATAAAAAAGAATTCAACCGGAAATGGGCATTCCAAGCATCGGCCAAATGGAATTGGAGTTATCAGCGTTACCTGAACCCTGATTATGCCAGTTCAGCCGGTAAAGAAGATAACAGTTATTACCAACAAGAATACTATCTGTCTGCTTCGGCACTCTACCGGGTATTGGATAATCTGTCTTTTTCTCTTTCCACAGACGGTAGCATCAATACGCTGAATGCCAACTTAACCGATTTTGCTTATCCTACACGATATTCATGGCTGACCGCACTCGCCGGAAAGTACGTGAACGAATGGCTTACGCTCTCCGCTTCGGCATTGGCCACGGTCACCAATGAAAAGGTGCAGCAAGGCACCAAAGCGGATAATCACCGCAGACTGACCCCTTACGTCAGCGCTTCTTTCAAACCGTTCAGGAGTGAAGAGTTCCGTATCCGCTTCTTCTATAAAGACATTTTCCGGTTACCCAATTTCAACGATCTGTATTACAGCCGGGTAGGAACGAGAGATTTGCGTCCGGAAAGCACCCGGCAGTATAATGTAGGCATTACGTACAGTAAATCTGTCTGCACATTTCTGCCCTATGTATCGGCCACGATAGATGCCTATTACAATAAAGTGACGGATAAAATAGTCGCTATTCCCAACAAGAACATTTTTGTATGGACCATGACCAATCTGGGAAAAGTAGATATAAAAGGTTTGGATGTCACCGGAAGCATATCCTTGCATCCAATGGAGAAATTACAAATCAACCTTTCCGGAAACTATACTTACCAACGTGCACTGGATGTCACCAGTGCAACAGACAATACTTATAAAAAGACTTATAAACACCAGATCGCCTATACTCCGCGTGTATCCGGTTCGGGGCAGGCAGGCATCGAAACACCCTGGATCAACCTGTCCTACGCTTTCCTCTTCTCGGGCAAACGCTACACACAAGGAGAAAACATAAGCCAGAACCGTCTGGATGGCTATAGTGACCACAGTCTTTCGGCCAGCCGCAATTTAAAAATACGCGATATAAATACATCACTCAGCATCGAGGTACTCAACCTGCTGAACAAGAATTACGAAATCATAAAGAGCTTCCCTATGCCGGGACGTTCGGTACGTGCAACATTGAAAATTACTTATTAAAATACATATATCTTATGATGAAATATAAATATCTCATATTATTCGTATTCGGCTTGCTAATTCATGCCTGTGATGATATTACAGATAAAGATAGCCCCGAAGACAACGAAGGGAGCAACACAGAAACCGGAACCGCCGGTATTTATGTATTGAGTGAAGGACTGTTTAACCTGAACAACAGTACGCTCATGTTTCATTCACTCAAAAACGGACAGACGGACACTGATTATTTCCGCAGTAAAAACCATCGAGGATTGGGCGATACCGCCAATGATATGGCTATTTACGGCAGTAAGCTCTATATCGTAGTGAATGTTTCGAGCCAGATCGAGGTAATAGACCGGGCATCAGGACTCTCTCTGAAACGGATACCGGTACTGAATGAGAACGGTAGTTCGCGTCAACCGCGTTACATCGCTTTTCATAAAGACAAAGCATATGTCTGCTCGTTCGACGGCACTGTGGCCCGCATAGATACCACCTCATTGGAAATCGAAGAGTATGCCACAGTAGGACGGAATCCGGACGGAATTTGCGTGCAGGGAGATAAACTCTATGTATCCAATTCCGGAGGGTTGGATTGGGACGGAATTGGCGTGGACAACACCGTGTCCGTAGTCAGCACAGAACCGTTCAAAGAAATAAAGAAAATACAGGTAGGTTACAATCCGGGGCGGATCAGGGCGGACAATTACGGCCACGTCTATGTGGCAACACGCGGTAAAGACATCAGTGCGGGCGATTATAACTTTGTTCAGATAGACACCCGCACGGATGAAGTGAAACAGATTTATGACGAAAAGGTAATGAATTTTGCCATCAACGACCAACTTGCTTACTTATATAATTTCAACTACACCACACAGGATTCGCAGATAAAGGTATTCAACCTGCAAACGGGAACTACCCTGCGCGAGGATTTCATTACAGACGAGACCGAGATCAACACCCCTTATGGCATCTATGTCAATCCGTATAGTGGAAATATATACATTACAGACGCCTATAACTATTTGGTAAGAGGTGATGTACTCTGTTTCAATCCACAAGGAAAATTAATATACCGTCTCACTAATATCGGACAAAATCCCAATACAGTGGTTTTCTCCGACAAAGATACGCAAAGTGGCAACGACGATCCGGATACCCCGCAGGCAGCCGCCTTCGCCAACAAAGTATTGGAGTATCGCCCTGCCCCGACACAGTTCATGAATACCACCGCCACCGCTTATAAGGAGGGGTTTACCTATCAGCAAGTATTGGAATATGCTACGGAACTGTTATCAGACCGGAATGTATGCTTACTTTCATTAGGTGCTTTCGGGGGATACATCACAGTAGGTTTCGACCATACTGTACCTAATGTATCGGGCGAATATGATTTCAAGATATACGGGAATGCCGCCTATGACATATATGGCACCAATGAAGACAAACCCGGCGGAAGCGCAGAACCGGGCATCGTACTGGTTTCCAAAGACACCAATGGAAACGGACTTCCCGATGACGAGTGGTATGAACTGGCAGGAAGCGAATACAACTCCCCCTCCACCATCCGGAATTATGAAATCACCTATTACCGTCCTGAACTGCCCGGAGACAATGTACAATGGACGGATAACCAAGGTGGTCAAGGAGAGATAAAAAGAAATGACTTTAATACCCAAGACTCCTATTATCCGCAATGGATAGAAGAAGACCGGATCACCTTCTCCGGAAACCGCTTAGCCGACAATGCAGTAAACGAGCCACGTCCTGACATGCCGGAACATTGGGTAGGCTATTGCTATGCTTGGGGATATGCCGACAATCACCCGAATGATACGGAATATTCTAAATTCAAAATCGATTGGGCAGTAGACAAAAACGGTAATCCGGTACATCTTGACGGAATTGATTTTGTAAAGATATACACGGCTGTCAACCAAGACTGCGGATGGACAGGAGAAATATAAAAAGAGATACAGGCAGTGGAAGACCTGCATTACAATAAATAGAAATATTTTATTATCAATAATTACATTTAAAAAACAACATGAGAAAATTAAATTCTTTTTTCAGCAGACTATGTATGGTAATGCTATTGGCATTACCAATGGTATTTGCATCTTGTGAAGATGATGAGGACAGTGGAAATATGGTTCAAGACCATAGCTTTTATGTAGTCAACGAAGGACAGGGTAACGGTTCTATCTGCTTTTATGATAATGATGGAATCTGGCATAATAACATCTATCAGGAAAATAATCCCGGTGAAAAATTGGGAGTAACCTCGACAACTGCTGTATTCTATAATGGAAAGTTCGAAACAGTGCACCTGTTGAATGAAGGTTTACTGAAAAAATTGCTGCTACGATAATTAAGGAAAGAACAAAAACAGTATCTTTGCATTATATGTATAATAAAAACAAACAATATGGAAAAACTGAATCAATATCATCGCCAAGCCATAGCGAAGAAAATGAAATCCATTGCTTATTGGAGGAAGCATCCAATGTCGCGCGAGGAGT
>OGMN01002323.1_pt1 | contig 11093 bp, 8 predicted proteins | sample 1573211 | NCBI WGS metagenome assembly OGMN01 (sample SAMEA2581876, study PRJEB24529) | metagenome | biome: Human gut stool | place: China | collected 2011
CGATTCCACATGCAGCCCATGTTGATCCTGCTGGAATTAAACTTTTAAGGAATACAAGATTTTCAACTGTATTTGTCATTCCTCCTGGACATCCTAAAACTATCTGGAAATGACAAGGAGCTTTTAATATTCCTTTTTTCATGTAGTAGATTGCATTATATATCATACCAGCATCAAAAATTTCTATTTCCGGTTTTATATTACTTTCAATTAAAGCAGTTCCCAGTTTCTCTAAAAAACGAGGATGGTTTTCAAAAATTGTACGATGCTGCCAGTTAAGAGTTCCAGCATCATATGATGCCATCTCTGGAAGTAATTTTTGAAGAGGATATATTCTTTCCTCATCTCCAAATCCTACACTCCCTGAACTTGTTATATTAATACAGATATCACAATCTTTATAGGCTCTTATTCTTTCAATAGTCTCTTTATATTTTTCAAAATCAGTTGATGGAGTTCCATCATCATTTCTTACATGAATATGAGCTATTGCAGCTCCAGCTTTCCAGCATTCATATACATCTTTTGCTATCTCTTCAGGGGTAATAGATAGATTAGGATTTTGTTCTCTTGTAGGCCATGATCCTGTTATTGCTGCTGTTATTACTCTTTTATTTTTTAAATCTGACATAAATTATTCCTCCTTAATATTTATAAAAACATTACTATTATTATTGTAGAAACTACTGTTACGATAAGTGGAATCATAATGCTGCAAACAAATACATGTTTATAGGCAGTTTTATGATTCAATCCCAGTACTGCAAACATAAGAAACAATCCAGGTGAGTGTGGAAGTGTATCTAATGCTGAAGCTGAAATAGATGACAGTCTATGTAAAACAGGAAGATTTACTGGGGCTGCAAGGAAAGTTTTTCCCAATGAATCATACATAATTTTTAAACCACCAGATGAAGATCCTGTAACTGCACAAACTACCATTGTTGCAACGATTGCCTGAACATAAGGATTTAATTGAAGTCCCAGCACCCAGCTCACTATATATTTAAAAGCTATTGAGTTAGATACAACTGTACCAAATCCCACAACTCCTGCCAGCCCTCCTATACTTGCTATTCCTCCTTCCAGACCTGTTGTAAAAATATTTTTCATATTTTTATCTTTAAATCTTGAAATATTTAAAACATATGTAAGAAATGCTCCTACAAGCATTCCTAATACTGCCAGCATAGTTGAGTTTGCTACAAATCTGCTTCCTATAATAATTATAAGTACAAGAGATACAAGGGGAGTGAAAGATACACCCACTGAAGGAAGTTGGCTTCTATCTTTTATTTCATAAAGCAGAGGATCTATATTTTCAGGATAAGTCCACTCTTCCCCTTTTTTTCTTGCCAGTCTTTCTGCATATCCCATGTATAAAATCGCCATTGTAAACATTGCTATTGAAGCCAGAATTCCAAATACAGGAGCAGCAGTCAGTGTTGTTCCCAGATATTGAGTGGGAATAACATTTGTTAAAGCTGTAGTTCCTGGAAGAGAAGTCATTGTATATGTTGCAGACCCTGTTATCAAACATGCCATTGTCAAATGTCTTGGAAGATTAGCTTCTTTGAATAGCAAAAACATAATAGGAGCTACAGCATAAACCACAACAAACAGGCTTACACCACCATATGTCAATACACTTATAATCAAAGTAGAAACTAAAAGCACTCTTTTCTTTCCAAACCAATCAATAAACTGATATCCTATGGAAGTTGCACAGCCTGAAATATCCATTAGTTTTGCATATAGTGCAGAACTACAGAACAGTAAGAAATAACTGAAATAAGCACTTGTATATCCATTCATATAGTACTGAGAGAATCCAGTCCAGATAGAAATTCTGCTTGTCAATATAACAACCAGTGAAGCAAGCAGTGTCAATGGCAGAGCTCCAAGTCCCCGATATGCTCCTATTACTAAAACTATAACTGCTAATATTAAACCTATTACAGATAATGTATCCATCTTTCCTCCTAGTTTTATTTTTTCTCTTGATAGTATTTATACTCAAATAATTTATCATTAAAATATTTTAGATTATCCATTGAGAGAGGAAGAAGTTTCTTCTCTATCTTAGTGACTATCTCAACAACAGTGTCATTAAATGGAGTATCAATATTGTATTTATCCCCTGTTGAACTTACATATCCATTTATCATGAGAACCTCTGTTTTCTTTTCTTTTTCTAAATCTTGCAGCATGCTTGCTTTAGCTGTGTACATATCTTTATACATTTCCAAGAACATTCTTTGATTAGTATCAAACATTTCCTGATCTTTTATGTCGCATGAATAAGGCAGCTGCTCATTTAAAAGAATAGGCATTTTATATCCTTCTGCTTCACAACATCTTTTTACTTCTCTTGCCAGATAACTCAGGCAGGCTCTTGATTTTTCATTCTGCAAAATTTCTCCAAAAGTAGCTCCACATGCAGCAGACATTCCACTCATACATGCATTGTTTATCAGTTTACCCCATCTTGATGCCATTAAAGTATCAGTTATTTTTGCTCTTCCCATATATCCAAGTATTTCTGCTGCATTATTTACCCTTTCTCCTATAGTACCATCTATAGCTCCTATTTCAAAAAGATGATCATTTTTTGTTATATCCTGTGTCAGCTCTGATACTCCCGGCTTCACAAAAGTAGCTCCCCACAAAACAGTTCCCCCTAATGTTCTCTCTTCTCCTACATATCCAGCTACAAAATGTTCAGGAACTCCATTTTGTAAAGTACATACAGTACTTTTTTCATTTAAGTGAGGAAGCAGATTTTTTAAAACTGTATCATTTACTGTCTGCTTTGTGAAAAGAAAAATTAAATCATATATCCCTTTCATCTCTTCTGGAGTAACAGCCTTTACTGGAACTATCATATCAACACTTCCAATAATATGAGCTCCATTTTTATTTAATACATCTACATGTTCTTTGTAACTGTCTATCAGTTCTACATCCAGACCATTCTTTGTCATATAAGCTCCCATAACAGTTCCCATTGCTCCACATCCTAAAATTCCTACCTTCATCTTTGACCTCCCTATTAATTTTCTTGCACTGTATAATAAAGCAATATTTATGCCAAATATAATAATTAAGTTTTTAATTTTTTTATGTTATAATTTTAAGTAATTTAGGAGGGGGATGTATAATGATACAAAGAGAACTTTTAGAAAATGCTCTGGATAATCTTCCTTATGGGATCTATATTGTTGATTCCCTTGGAAACTATATTTTTGTTAATACAGTCTATGTCAATATGGTTAAAATACCAAAAGAAAAACTTTTAGCCTACAATGTGTATAATTTGAAAAAGAATAAAGAGATTAATATCTGTATTACAGAAAAAGTCTGTAAATTGAAGAAAAGAATAGTGATGTTCCAAGATGTAGAAATAAAAGGACATGAACATTATAAGCAGATTGTAGCTTCCAGCCCTATTTTAGATATGAACGGGAATATAGCATGTGTAATTGCTCTTTGCATTCCTGTTGAAAATATAAATTATCTATATAAGGAGGCTATTCATAATGAAGTAAGATCCTTTATAAAATTGCCTTCTATTGAGTCTCAGGAATTGAAGAGCATAATTGCTGAAAGTCCTGTCATGAAAAATATTATTAATCTGGCAGATACTTTAGCTCCTCTTGATACTACTGTAATGATTCTGGGAGAATCTGGAACTGGAAAAGAAGTTTTAGCTAAATATATTCATGAAAAAAGCCAGAGAGCTTCAAAAGAAATGATTATTATAAATTGTGCTTCTCTTCCTGAAAGCCTTCTGGAATCTGAATTGTTTGGTTATGAAAAAGGAGCTTTTACAGGTGCTTCTTCTCAGGGAAAAAAAGGATTGTTTGAGGCAGCTAATGACAGTACACTTTTTTTAGATGAAATTAATTCCTTGCCATTAGCTTTACAGGGAAAAATTTTAAGGGCCATTGAAACAAAAACAATAAGCAGAATTGGTTCTACAGTTACTAGAAAAGTCAATTTTAGATTGATTACTGCTGCCAATGAAGATTTGTTAAAAATGGTTCATGAAAAGAGATTCAGAGAAGATTTATATTATAGATTAAATATTGTTCCAATCTATCTTCCACCTTTATGTGAAAGAAAGGAAGATATTTTGCCTTTAGTAGAACATTTTAGAGAATACTACTGCAATAGCTATAATAAAACTAAAATATTTTCTAAAAAAACTCTTAAAGCTATATTAAACTACAACTGGCCTGGAAATATCAGAGAACTTAGAAATTTTGTAGAAAGAAGTTTTATTATGATTACTGGAGAAGTGATTGAACTCTCAAACATAGATCCACTTTTATTTATAGAACAAACACCTCCTTTAGCTTTAAATTCTTCTAATGATCAATTTATATTTCATGAGGAGACAGAAATTAAAGATCAATCTTTAAATGAATATTTAGAGGAATGTGAGAAGAAGTATATTCAGTATGCTTTGGAGAAATATGGAAGTACTTATAAGGCAGCTGAATTTCTAAAAACAAGTCAAACTATGATTGCAAGAAAAAAGAAAAAATACAATCTTTAGAATAAGTTGTTTTTGACTTGCATCTAAGTTGGTTTTAAATTATAAGTTAAAATTGACTTGATTGAAATTCATAAAGGGGGAAATATAATAGTGAGATATGAACATACAGATGAAAATGATAGAAACTTTCTTTTATTATGTGATGAACTTATACTTTTATTTGATCAAATAATTGGTGATAAAGAAAAAGACATAGATCAAAAAAGATTTACCAAAACTAATAATATTCAAGATGTTATTATTGCTTATGATGATAACTTGCCGGCAGGGTGTGTGAGTTTTCGTAAATATGATGCTGAGAGTGCAGAAATGAAAAGACTTTATGTTAAAAAAATATATAGAAAAAAAGGAATAGCATATACATTGATAAAGATGATAGAGAAATCTGCCAAAGATAAAGGATACAAATATATGGTTTTGGAAACTGGAGAAAGTCTGGAAAAAGCAATGTCTCTATATCAGAAAATGGGTTATACAATCATAGATAATTTAGGAACTTATGGTGGAATGGGAAGTTCATTGCTGATGAAAAAGAAACTATGACCTTTTATATTTGCAATTAACAAATTAGAAATGTAATTATTTGATATAGTATCTAAGAATTAAATTTCAACTGAACAGCAATGAAAGAATTATAATAAACTTTATTAAGAATAAAATAAGGGGGATTAAGAAAATAATGATAAATTCAGAAGAAGTATGGATTGGAAATATATATCGTCCGCCCAGTGAAGCCTACAGCATCATACTGCAAGCCACAATTGGATGTTCTCATAATAAATGTACTTTTTGCAGTATGTATAAAAGTAAAAAGTTTTCTATAAAACCAATAGAAAAAATAAAAAGCGAAATAGAATATTTTAGAAAAAGAGTAAAGTATGCTGAGAGAATCTTTCTTGCTGATGGAGATGCTATGATAATTCCTACAGAAATGCTTTTGGAAATATTAGCATATATAAAGAAAGTATTTCCAGAGTGTAAAAGAATATCTTCTTATGCTACTCCTAAGTCTATAGAATTAAAAACAAATGATGAACTCAGAAAAATAAGAGAGAGTGGAATATCTCTACTATATATAGGACTGGAAAGCGGAGATGATAAAGTTCTGGAAAAGATAAATAAAGGGGTTTCTTCAGATGAACTTGCTGCTTTATGTAAAAAAGTAAAAGAAGCAGGATTTTCTCTTTCAGTTACTTTCATAGCTGGAATATTAGGAAAAAAAGACTGGAAAGATCATGCTGTAAACACTGGAAAATTAATAAGCAGGATAGAACCAGATTATGTAGGAATCCTCAGTCTCATGCTGGAAGAAGGAACAGAAATATATACTGAATATCTTAAAGGAGAATTTCAAGAAGCAGAAGGAATTGATATATTAAAAGAAATAGAAAAAATGATAGAAAATATAAATGTAAAAGCCCCTGTTATCTTTAGGGCAAATCATGCTTCTAATTATCTGAACCTTGGAGGTACATTTCCACAGGATAAAGAGAGACTTATTTCTCAAATAAAGGATGCTTTAGATAGATATGATGTGAAAGATAAAAAATATAGAAGGCTTTAAATATTAGAAAATCAGATAATATTTTCTTAAAATTTATTACTTTTCTTTTAAAGAAGAATTATTCATCTAAAATATTTATAAAAAAATATACATATTTGGAATATATGATGAAAGATAAAAAAATATTAAATAAAAACAGAACTTGAAATAAAAAGTCAAGTTCTTTTTTTTCGACCTGCTGATAAGCGAGTAAAATCAAGGGTGATAAATGATATACATATTATCAAAGAACAATATATATGGAAAATATTTGAATATAACACAAGATATAGTATAATAGATGAGGAACAATTACAAATATGGGAGGAAAGACACAATGCATAAAATAGAAGTAATTAAGAGGAATGGCTCTATTGTGACTTTTAACAAAGAAAAAATAGAAAAAGTTTTAGAAAAAATAGATAAGGAAGTAAAATTCATTGATAAAGTTACCATTAAACAAATGATGGATGACATTGTAATAAAAATTAATGGGCATACAAGAATGTCAGTGGAAGCTATACAAGATATAGTTTTCTATACTTTATGTACTAATGGATTGTTTGAACAGGCTAAAGCTTTCCAAACATATAGGACACAAAGAGCAGAACAAAGATTAAAAGAAGCTAACGGTGTATTTAGACATATGACTGATATAGTAGATGTAGGAGATAGAGAGAACAGCAATAAAAACTCTATGCTTCCTTCAGTACAAAGAGATTTGATTGCTGGAGAATATTTCAGATATATACTTGAAAAGAATATAGATAAAGAATTATGGGCAGCTCATAGAAAAAAAACTATACACTGGCATGATTCAGATGTAGATACTAAGCTTACTAACTGTTGTCTGTTCAATATAGAGGACATGCTTAGAAATGGAACTAGAATAACTAATGCAGATGTTTGCCAGCCAAACTCTGTAGGAACAGCTATGAATATTGCTATGCAGATAATGGCAAGTATTTCAGCCAGTCAATATGGTGGAGTTTCTCTTCCAAACTTCAATGAAGTGTTTGCTGAATATGCAAAGAAAAACTTTAAGAAAAATTTCATGAGAGCTTATAATGATAAATTATCTACTGAAACAAATATCTCAAGAGTAACTGAAGAAGATATAGAGAAAGAGTTTGGAGAAATAAATTCAGGAAATGAAAAACTTGCTGCTGAAAAACATGTTGAATTTCAAATTGCTAAAGAAAGAACAGCAAAGGACATTTATGATGCCTGTCAATTATTTGAATATCATACTAACAGTATATTAGGAAGTGCAAGTCAGACTCCATTCAGTACAATTACTTTTAATATTCCTACATCTTGGGAATCTGAGCATATAATATTATCTTATCTTAAAGTAAGACAAACAGGACTTGGAGAAAAGCATATACCAGCTATTTTCCCAAAACTTTCTTATATGGTGGTAGATGGCTACAACTTTAAAAAGGGAGATAAATATTTCTATATTACAGAAGAAGTGTCTAAATGTATAGCAAATACTTATTATCCTGATATTTTATTCTACTCTAAAGATGATTATGATGCAGGAAAATATTATGCTAGAATGGGATGTCGTAGCAGAGTAAATCATGAGTATCAAGTTGATGGACAATATCAGCACTATGGAAGATTTAACTATGGAGTGGCAACACTGAATGTACCTCAAATTGCTTTAGATGTATTAAAAGATGAACGTTATGGAGGAGCAGAGGGAAATAGACTGGAAAGATTCCTTGATATTCTTGAAAAAAGAAAAGATCTTATGAAAAAAGCTATACAAACAAGATTTGAAAATGTAAGACATCTTCAGGCTAAAAAAGCTCCTATTTTATTCCAGTATGGAGGAATAGCAAGATTAGAACCAGATGACAGCATTGAGGAATTATTAAAAACTGACAGAGCTTCTGTATCTTATGGATTCCTTGGATTAGATGACGCTGTAAGAATATTATCAGATGATAAGGAAAATATATCTACAGAAAAAGGTCATGAAATGGGTATTGCTATAATGGAAGCTATCAGAAAACAAGCTGATGAAATAAAAGTAGAAACAGGACTGCCTGTATCTGTATATGGTACTCCTGCTGAAAGTTCAATAGCAACATTCTTCAGCAAAGATGTTGAGAACTATGGAGATATAATGCCAGAATGGTTGAGAGAAAGAGAGTACTATACAAACTCATTCCATTTCTCATCTGAACTGCCAATAGATTCTTTTGATAAAATAGATGTAGAAGCACCATTTATTAAATACTGCAATGGTGGAAATATTATGTATGTAGAAAATGGTGGAAAAACATATAATAATGAAGCTATAATAGAACTTATTCAATATGCTCATGATGCAGGTATAGAGTACTTTGCAGTAAATACTATTTCAGATGTATGCTATGAATGTGGATATACAGGAGAAATATCATATAATGAAAAAACTGCGAGCTATAAGTGTCCTCATTGTGGAAATGAAGATGGAATGAAAATGAAAATCCAAAGACGTTGCTGCGGATATATTTCAAATTACAATATAACTCATGCTCTGGAAGGAAGAATGAAAGAAATTAAAAACAGAGCTATACACGTGAAGTAATATGAGGATAATATCAATAGTAAATAACGATCCTATAAATAGTATGACTGGATATACAATGACTCTATATTTTGCTGGATGTTCTCATAAATGTCCTGGATGTTTTTCAATGAATACATGGGATTACAATGCAGGAAAAGAATATTCAATGGATGAAATAAAAGATATCATATTAAAATCAAGATGGAAAAATGTAACATTTTTAGGAGGAGATCCTCTATATTATGAAAACAGAGATGAAGTAATAGAGCTTATACACTTTATAAAAGAAAATACTGATAAAAATGTTTATCTATGGACAGGGTATTTAAAAGAAGAAGTAGAAAAATGGATAGATACTTCCCTTATAGACTACCTTATAGATGGAAAATTTGAAATAGACAAAAAAGATTTAAGACTGAAACTGAGAGGTTCATCAAATCAAAGAGTATTTCACAATGGAAAACTTATAAATATTTAAATAATAATTAAGAGTGGCTTAATAAAAAATAAGTCACTCTTTTTTTGTTGCTGAAATTTTGAAAAAATTTAATGAAATCTAAGTTATATAACTAGGTTCAAAGGAAAGAATACTATTTTCACAAAAAAGAACTTAATAATAAATACTATTGTATTTTTAATGAGTACAGTTTAAAAAATATATGATTTTTATAAAAAAAATATTAGAAGTGGTATGGTTGAAATTAATCTTTTTTTTATTTGAATTGAACGTATTAAATGGAAGTTTTATAAAAATATAAAAAAAATTAAAATCATATTAAAAAGACAAATATAAAACAAACAAACTATCTAAAAAGTACCGAGAAAAGAATAGAAATGAAACTAAGAAATTATGAATTGTTTAAATGAAACATGAAATTTGACTGGTATGATATATTATTGCTATAATTAAAACTAAATAGAATTTAAAAATACAAAATATTTAAAATAAAACAAAAAGAGGTGGAATATGTCTAAAAGTATTTTTGAACAAACAAACAGAACGATTCTGTTTGAAGAGATCAACAGTGAAAAACTGGATTTATTGACTCTTGTGGGAAGCAGCAACAACATAACAAGTTTAGATGATGAAAAAATAAGGGAAATCCATGAACATCTTCTAATAAGAAATTTCAGTGAATTTTTAACAAAATTTGAACCTAAGGTATACAGCTTCTTCAATGCTGCTACTCAAAAGGTAAAATACAGTCTGGAAAAACCAAATGGAATTCCAGATAACTGCATAACTGAGATACCAATAAATATGGAAAATACATTTTTTAAAATGTTAATAACATTATTGGACAGTAAAAAAATTAATGGGAGTAAGAATGTAGACTTTAATTTTAAAGAGATTTTAAATATGCTTTCTCCTAAAAAAGTGATGGATGATATCAAGCAGCTGAGAAAAGAGATAGCTTATCTTCATGACAAGTATGAATCTTTAGAAGAAGAAGACCCTACAAAACTTGAATATGCAGATAAACTAAATATAGCCTTTTCAAAAGCAGGGGAAAGTTACAACAATATTCTTGGGATGCTGCCTCTTGCAATAGAAGATATAAAAACAAGAGTATTGATTGGACAAAGTGAAAATGGTGGAAAAGCAGAAGAGATAAAAATAGGAATGCTTACAATGGATGAGCATGGAGAGCTTAAAATCATTGAGGAAAAATCGAAAAAAAGTACAGCTCTTACAGTGGCGTCTAATCAACATAATCAACTTTTAGCACAATACTTTGAAGATGATTTCGAAGAGGTAAATGAAGAGCCAAATGATTATGTAAAAAATCTGGTAGTGAGAACTTTTGTTCCTCTTCCAACAGTAATAGAAGAAATAGATGTAGAGAGAGAAGTTAAAAACTACAATCAATATCTAACTTTCTACAAAGAAGCACAGGAAGATTTTATAAAGACTATAAAACCTCTTATGGAAAAACTTTTGGGAGTAAAAGTATTCTTTGAACAGTATGATAAAGATCTTAATGGAATGAAGCCTTCTTTATTAGTAGTAAACAATAAGATTGAAATGCTTTTAAAAGGTGAAAACAAACAGGCATTAGAACTATACTTAAATACTGTAAACCAGAAAAATGATTTTGAAAATACTATTTGGTATGGAATTATTCCAAGTATAAATCTTGATGAAGTGGATAATGCTAAGAATATCAGACAGAGATTTAAAGGAACAACTAAAGTACAGAAAAAGAGCGTCAATACAAATGAAAATCTTCAAGTGCTTATGTCTATCCTTGCTAAATACAAAGTTGCAAGTTTCTTCAGTGTAATAGGAACAGATGAAACTACATTCAATAATCTGGCAACTACTGGAATAGGTAAGTATGTGGAGAAAACTAAAAACCTTCAGTACTGGATCACTGTCAATAAAGTAGACAAAAAATGACATAGTTTAAGAAGAATTGTTG
>OGMN01002339.1_pt1 | contig 11017 bp, 6 predicted proteins | sample 1573211 | NCBI WGS metagenome assembly OGMN01 (sample SAMEA2581876, study PRJEB24529) | metagenome | biome: Human gut stool | place: China | collected 2011
CCGATGTGGAGCTGGCCAAGCAGGCGGCTGCCTATATGCGCAGCCAGCCCGGCGTGACCGTGGAGGAGGTGACCGGCGAATGAGTATTGCAGATTATGGCTTTGCCATTTGGGAAACGTTCTATGTGACGGTTCTTTCCACCGCGTTTGCGCTGGTGCTGGGCCTGCCGCTGGGCGTGCTGCTGGTGGCCGGTGACAAGGACGGCGTGCTGCCCCTGCCCGGCTGGCTGATGCACATCCTCAACATCGTCATCAACATTCTGCGCAGTGTGCCCGTCCTGATTTTGATGATCTGTGTATTCCTGCTCACCCGTGTCATCGTAGGCACCACGGTGGGCACCAAAGCCACCATCGTTCCGCTGGTGGTGGCCGCCTTCCCGTTCGTGGCACGTCTGGTAGAGACCAGCCTGCGCGAGCTGGACGAAGGTGTGGTGGAAGCCGCCCAGAGCATGGGTGCCACCCCGTTCCAGATCATTACCAAGGTGATGATCCCGGAGTGCCTGCCCGGCCTGATCTCCAGCATGACCACGGCCCTGACCACCATTCTGGGCTACTCGGCCATGTCCGGCGTCATTGGCGGCGGCGGCCTGGGCAAGATCGCCCTGTCCTACGGCTATTACCGCTACCAGACCGACATCATGTTCATCACCGTCGTCCTGCTCATCGTCATCGTGCAGGTGTTCCAGAGTTTCGGCAACTGGGCCACCAAACGAAGCGACAGGCGCATTTCCTGATCTTTTTCCGCGACAAACGGCTTCTTGGGCCCACGCCCGCGGCCGTGAACCTTTAACCTTTGATAAGGATACGGTATCATGAAAAACTTCCGCTCCGCCCTTCTGGCCGCGGCCCTGTCCCTTGTCGTCGCAGCCGGTTCCGCAACCGCGGCTCAGGCCACCACGAAAATCCGTGTCGGCGCTTCCCCGACGCCTCACGCGGAAATCCTCAAGGTCGCCAACGATGTTCTGAAACCGCAGGGTTATGAACTCCAGATCATCGAATACTCCGACTACGTGCAGCCCAACATGGCGCTCGAAGGCAAGGAGCTGGATGCCAACTTCTTCCAGCACAAGCCCTATCTTGACGATTTCAACAAGGAAAAGGGCACCAAGCTGGTCTCCATCGGTACCGTGCACTACGAACCCTTCGGCATCTACGCCGGCAAGACGAAGTCCCTTGGCGCCCTGAAGGACGGCGCTATGGTGGCCGTGCCTAACGACACCACCAACGAAGCCCGCGCACTGCTGCTCCTCCAGTCCAACGGGCTCATCAAGCTGAAGGACGGCGCCGGCCTCACCGCCACCCGCCGCGACATCGCGGAAAACCCCAAGAAGCTCAAGATCGAAGAAATCGAAGCGGCTCAGCTCGTCCGCGCCCTGCCTGACGTCGACCTCGCGATCATCAACGGCAACTACGCCATCCTCGGCGGCCTCAAAGTGGCCGACGCGCTGTCCGCCGAAAAGGCCGACTCCATCGCCGCGACGACCTACGCCAATATCCTCGCCGTGCGTGCCGGAGATGAAAACCGTCCTGAACTCAAGGCGCTGATCGACGCTCTCAAGAGCGATCAGGTCAAGGAATTCATGACCAAGAAGTACGAAGGCGCTGTGGTTCCCGCCAACTAAGCCGTCTTTACTTCCCCGCCTTTATGCCCTGCCGGGATTCCCGGCAGGGCTTTTTGTTTGCTGCGGCGGCGTAGCCCGCGTTACCTGGTTTCGTTTTTCTTCCTGGACATTGCAGCCTTACCGAGGCACATTGCCTTTTGGATATTCTTTCAGTATGATAGAAAAAGAGCGTACTCATGTGCTGAATACGGACATGGCAACACAGGATGTCCTTCCTTTGATCAATCCCATAAGCCTGAAGAAGGCCTCGCCGCCAAATAGCGGATCAATGGGAAACGTTCATCTTTTTCCTTCGTGATTTCCATAGCTTTTGTCTGTTTTTATACGGATGTACCGCTGGCATTCCTTCAGCGCTCCAACAGGGATACCGCGTAAGCTGTATCTCCTCCCCATAATGTGCGTGGCGTGTTCCCCCGAAAACATGCCACGCACATTTCTATTGCCGCGTTGCGAAAAGAGAAGAGAAAAATGGACAGGGAGAAATGAAAAACGCCTCTCCGCATGATGTATCACATTGCTTTACTTGACTTCTCAATCCAACGGGGATACCTGTTCACCCCGTTGCGTTCCAAATACTTTCTGCAAAAGGTTGCGGAACGCAGGCAAACAGGAATACGGCCAGCCGCCCTCCCACAGGGGAAAAGGAACCGGCCGGCGCATCCGGCGACTTTCCAAGGGAAAGTCGCCGTTCGGGTTGAATCAAAGGATGAAACACGGCAAACACATTCAGGTATCGGAATCTTTCCTGCTCTGCGCCCTGCTGACTATGACGGGAGGATTCCTTGATGTCTACACCTACATCACGCGAGGGCATGTCTTTGCCAATGCGCAGACAGGGAATGTCGTGCTCCTCGGGCTCAACCTTGCGGAAGGCAATATCAAGGAAGTCGCCTTTTACCTCTTCCCCATCATCGCGTTTGCCCTGGGCATCCTGTTCACGGAATGGATACGGGCCAAGTTCAAGGAATACGATCTGCTGCACTGGAGGCAGATCGTTGTTTTCTTCGAGGCGCTTCTCCTGTTTTTTCCGGCCTTCATGGCCTCGGGGATGTGGGATACAGCCGTCAACATCCTGGTTTCCTTCGTCTGCGCCGTACAAGTGGAAAGTTTCAGGAAAGTCAACGGGCACAGCGTGGCGACGACCATGTGTACCGGCAATCTCCGCAGCGCTACCGAGCAGATATTCCATTATGTCCGCACACGAGACCCCGATACAAGGAAAACCATCCTCAGCTACTACGAAATCGTCGTCTTTTTCGCGCTCGGCGCGACGCTGGGAGCCGCCTTGTCCGCCCTCTTCGCTGAAAAAGCCATTCTGTTCTGCTGCCTCTTTCTCATCATAGCGTTCTTGAGCATGTTTGCGAAAGAGATATGAACGTGAAAAACACAGTCAGGCCATGTGGAAGAGAGAGTGTGTGTCCCTCACATATCTGACTAGCACGTCTAATATAGATATTTATTCTTTAATTTATTATAGTTATATAAATATACCAGGGCCGGGTGTAAAGCCCCCGTAGTTAGTGCAAAGCTAAACTGGAGCCCCCGGCATGTTTGAGGGCAAACTCTTCTGGTGTGAGATTGCCCAATGATTCGTGTGGCCTTTGCTCGTTGTATTCTTGTACCCATGCGTCAACGATGGTGCGAATCTCACTCAGCCTGCTAAAAACATAGAAGTTCAGTACCTCCTCGCGGAAGGTGCGGTTGAACCGCTCCACATATGAGTTTTGCGTGGGTTTGCCGGGTTGAGTGAACTCAAGGTCAATCCCGTGTTGTTCAGCCCATCCGGCAAGTTGCGCCGAGACAAATTCCGGGCCTTCACGGCTGAAATCGTCAAGCACGCTGACCGTGCATCAGCGCATCGCCCATAAAGTCCACAGACCAGCAACCGTTGACGACGGTTTGCGCCTCCAGACGGACGGGAGCTCGGCTGGGCAGATGCCGTTTTTTTTGCGGCGCATGTTCAACTGCAGCTGCCGATAAATTCGGTTGGCTTCAGAGCTTTTTTCGATCACATCCTTCAAGGGCCGATTTTCCAGGCTTAACTCCGCATACATTTGTTTGAGGCGGACGTTTTCATGCTCAAGGTCGCGCATACGCTTGATGTCCGAAGCTTCCATGCCGCCGAACTTGCTCTTCCAGGCGTAGAACGTGGCGCTGCTGATACCGTGCTCACGACATATGTCCTTGGCAGTCCTGCCCGCTTCGCCAGACTTCAGGATTGTGATGATTTGGTGTTCAGAAAACCGTGACTTCTTCATGGCTCCCTCCTGGGGAGGGTTTACCAGAAGTCTCCAGTTTTGGTCTCCACTATTTTAAGGGAGTGGTACACCGCTCTCCTTACTGAAAAAATGGACAGGCCAAAAACAGGAATATTCCACCCTGAACAGTGAGATGAGGGATGTAGAAAAAGCTGTGCGGAATGAAACGGAACCTCCTTCAGGATTCAGTCTCAAACCGGACAGACCGAATGAGGAATGAGGAGCGAACGCCGTCCACTTCGGATGCCACCGAATACGCTTTGCCAAGGGAGCACCAAACAGGATACCGTCAGGGAAAATCCTCCTCAGGCGGTTCCTATGGAACACAATGTTTGCACCGGCATCTCGGATGTCCGTTACTTCAGCCCGCGTCTGCTGGCCGCGCTTACGGGCATTCTTTCCTCACCCCTGACCGTCATTGAGGCTCCGATGGGTTACGGCAAGACCGTGGCCGTGCGCGAGTTTCTGCGCCGGGAAAACCTGGCCGTGATCTGGGTTTCCGTGCTGGATTCCCCGGACGGCGCCTTCTGGCGCTCCCTGTGCAGGGAGTTTGAGCGTCTGCCCGAGACGGCGGAAACGGCGCGAGCGCTGCGCAGCCTCGGCCCGCCTTTCGCGCCCGATGACGCGGCCCGACGCGATGCGGCGCTGGAACTGCTGGAGAGCCTCGACTTTGCCAGACCCACCGTGCTGGTCGTGGACGATGTGCACCTGCTGGCTTCCGCGCCGTCGTGCGTCCGCTTTTTCCAGATACTGGCCCGGCAGGCCATGAGTAATCTGCACATCGTGCTCACCACCCGGCGTTTTCAGGCCGAGGACGCCCTGTTATCGGACCTCAAGGGAGAGCTCGCCCGCCTCGGCCCGGCCCTGCTGGCGTTTTCGGAAGAAGACATCCGGGCGTACTGCGCCCTGTGCGGCCTCAAGGTCAGCCCGGACCAGATCCGCGCCCTGCATGGGGCCACGGGCGGATGGGTCAGCGGCGTATATCTGCATTGCCGCCATTACGCGCAACACGGGGCTTTTTCCCTGCCCGCCTTCGCCCGTTCTTTCACCCTGCCCTCCCCACAATTTTCCTCCTTATCTTCCCCGCAGTATTCCGAGAACGAACTGCCACCGGATATGGCCGCCCTTTTGGAAGAACAGCTTTATCGCCCACTCTCCCCGGACGTGCGGGACATGCTTTTCGCGCTCTGCCCGCTGGAGCAGTTCACCCTGCCGCAGGCGGATTTCTGCTGCGGCACGGATACTCGGGCAGCTCTGGAGGCGCTTGTCCGACAGAACTCGTTTGTCCGCCGCCGGGAAGGGAGCGGCGTGTACACCGTCCACGCCATATTCCGGAGCCTGCTGCTGCGCTTGTTCCGTGCACTTCCACGCGAACAGCGGCAGGCCGTCCACCGCCGCTGCGGCGACTGGTTCGCGGCGGAGGACGAATTCATTCCCGCGATGGAGCACTATCACGCGGCGCGCGATTTCGAGCGGGCACTTTCGGTCATGGAACGGGACATGGCCCGCCATCTGGTCACGGAAAGCGCCGCCTTCTTCGCCCGGCTCTTTCAGGATTGCCCGGAGGAGGTTCTGGCCCGGCACCCCAGGGCAGCGTTCAAGCACGCCCTGGCCGCGCTCTCCGCCTCGGACTTTCCGGCCTTTGCCGACCGCTGCCGCTGGCTGGCGCGCTACTGCGCGGCGCTGGACGAGGCGCATCCCGCCACGCCCGTGCTGCGCGGCGAACTGGAAATGCTGCTGGCCCTTGCGGAATACAACGACATCGCAGCCATGTCCGTCCGCCACCGCAGGGCATGGGAACTGCTGGGCCGCCCCACGGGGCTGTATCCGCCGGAATCCACCTGGAGCATGGGCTGTCCCTCCGTGCTGTTCATGTTCCACAGGGAAAGCGGCAAACTCCGGGAGGAAATCCGGCTGATGCGGGAATGTATGCCGCATTACTACAAAGCGGCGGACTGGCACGGCGCGGGCGGCGAGCTGCTTTTCGAGGCGGAAGCCCTGTACATGGCGGGGGATTTTACCGAGGCGCTCCGCCTCTGCCGTCAGGCCGAGACCGTGGCCGCGCTGCACGGGCAACTATGCAATACGCTTTGCGCCCTGTTTTTGCGCGCGCGTCTGGCTCTGGCGCGGAAAAACACCTCGACCGCCTGCGCCGCCGTGCGGGAGATGCGCGATCTGATCACCAAAAAACAGGATTATTTTCTGCTGCACACGGCGGAGGTCTGCGCGGCGCGCCTCTCCGGCCTCCTCCGGCGTCCGGATGAAATCCCCGCGTGGGTGCACGAGGGCAGGGGTGAACGCATGTACGCCTTCGCCCAGGGCGATTTCCGGCTGGCGCAGGGCCGCGCCCTACTGCTGACCGGGGATGCCGCCGCCGTGCTCGGCCTGTTCCATGCCCTGCTGCAAACCCCTCTCTTCGACAAGCACCGCCTGTTCTTCATCTACGCCCATATCTTCTTGGCCGCCGCCCATGCCATGCTCGACGCGCGGGAAAAGGCGCTTGAGTCTCTGCGCGCCGCTCTGGACGCGGCCCTGCCGTGCTCATGCCTTTTGTGGAAAACGCCGATCTTGTCCTGCCGCTGTTGCTCGCGCCGCAAGAGACGCGCCATGAGGACGACGTGCGGCGCATTCTGGCCCTGGCGGAACCGTGGCTGCGCCATCTGGGACTGCCCGGAACACGCGCTTCGGAAATTCCGTTCGGTCTGTCCGTCAAACAGTATGAGATCGCGCGGCTCGCCGCCGAGGGACGCACCGGCCCGGAGATCGCATGCCGCGTGGGCCTCGGCCTCAACACCGTCAAAACGCACCTGAAGACTGTGTACCGGAAATGCGGCGCGAACAACCGCCCGGAACTGAGAAGACTTCTCCACGGGGAAAAATAGCGAAATCGTCGCAACAGACGGGCGAAGGAAGGAGAAGCGGACTGATACACGCTTCGCCTTATCTTCAGTATGGCCCCTGAAGAGACGTTTGTACTGTTTATTGTCCTTTGTGCCCTTTCAAAATACAATGAGGTTCGACTCGCTCAACGGCATCCTGGTATCACCCCAAAAGGGTGAGACGCAGAAATTATTTGCTTTTTTTCCCAAAAGGAGACATAAACTGACATAAATACCTTTTTGCCCGTAATCATCGGATGTCTTCCATGCCGCGTGTTCCGCTTCACCATCCGCCGTCCTTCCGCCGTCATCCTTTGACGGTGGGCCGGGTTGCGTGTAAGCAAGGAACGTGGCTGGCGGAAGCGGCCCTGAACGCAAGCGCGTTCCGGTCCGCTTCTTGCTACACACACACACACACACACACACACACACACACACAGCTCATCGCCCATCCACCGCGCTCGCGTCCAGGCGTAGCGCGGCTTTCCGCGTTTCCACTCCGTCCAAAAACATGGCCTTGCCCCTTCTCGGGGTGAGGCCTTTTGCGTTGCGCGCCGTTTGCCGCAAGCCGCATCCTTCACCCTTACAACATGAGGAGGCTACCTATGACGCATAGATTCCGCTTTACCTGCACAAGGCTTCTTCCAGCCTGCGCGCTGGCCGCCCTGCTGGCTGGGCCGCCCGGCTTCGCGCCATCGGCCAATGCCGCCGACATTACCTACCCCGGCTCAAGCCTTGACAAAAGCCCCCTCTGGCAGGCTATTAACGACTGTCTTTTTCCTGCGGGGAGCCTCAGCGATAATAAGGTCACCATCAACAGCGGCAATGTGAGCGGCGACGTTTATGGCAATGACGTGGACGCCGCGTTCAGCCCGGTCAGCAATAATACGGTCATTCTGTCGGGCGGCTCGGTCGGCGGCGACATCCTGGGCGGAGCCAACAATGGTGCCGTGACCGACAACAAGGTCTCCATCTCCGGTTTCGGTTCAGTATTAGGCAGCGTCTATGGCGGGCACGGCGCTGCAGAGGGAACCGTAAACGGAAACGACGTCTCCATCTTCGATTCTGGTTCCGTAACCGGCAACGTCCTCGGCGGCTACAGCCGCTCGGTAAATTCTCATGTTATCGGGAACACAGTTACCATCAGCGGCGGAACCGTAAGAGATATCTACGGCGGTCAAAGCGGTAAGGGGAACGCTCTGAATAACAGCGTGACGTTGGACGGCGCGGCGTCCCAAGCAAACGTCATTTACGGCGGACGCGTGGAACAGGGCACTGCCCGGGAAAACGCCGTTGTCATGAAAAACGGCAACGTGGCCTTGGGAATTTTTGGCGGCATCGCCACCGCTGACGGCGGGCAGGCTCAGGACAACCACGTGACCATGAGCGGCGGTGCAGTGGGAGAACATCTCATCGGCGGTTACGTGCAAAACGGCAGCGGCGCTGCCACGGGCAACAGCGTCATCTTCAACGGCGGCAGCGTGACAGAAAATGTCTATGGCGGGCGGAGCGTAAACGGCCCTGCACAGAACAACAGCGTGACCATGACAAACGGTTCCGCCAAGTGGCTACTGGGCGGTTACAGCAACAGCGGCGATGCGAGCGGCAACCGTGTGGAGGTCAGCGGCGGCACATTGAGCGGTGGCGTCAACGGCGGCGAAACGACCAGCGGCAATGCCACAGGCAACAGCGTCGACTTCTCCAATGTAACGGCAACATATGTACAGGGTGGCTACAGCGGCTCCGGCAGCGCCACGGGCAACAGCCTGGCCATCCGCAGCGGCACGGTACAAAACAATGCCTTCGGCGGCTATGTGGACAGCGGCAGCGGCGAGGCTTCGGGCAACAGCGTCACCTTCAACGGCGGCAGCGTGACAAACAACATCTACGGGGGGATGAGCGCAGCCGGACTTGCACAGAACAACAGCGTGACCATGACAAACGGTTCCGCCAAGTGGCTGCTGGGCGGCTACAGCGCCAACGGCAATGTCATCGGCAACAGCGTTAACGTCAGCGGCGGCACGCTGACCGGCGTCAGCGGCGGCGAATCCAATTCAGGCAGTGCCACGGGCAACATAGTAAGCATCATCGGCGGGACGGTCCAAAGCAACGTCAATGGCGGTTTTGTTGCCTCAGGCAGCGGCAAGGCCACGGGCAATATTGTGAACATTTCCGGCAATGCAGACCTGAGCGGGGCGGTCGTGGCGGGCGGCTCCTCCCCGGACGGCGACGCCTTCACCGACAATACGCTGAACAAAAACAGCGACGCCGCGGTACATATCGCACGAAACTTTGCATCAGTAAATTTTGGCTACAGCGGAACCGCCAACATTGGGGAGCTGGATAGCACGCCGACCGGCAGCGCACTCTCCGGCGTGACAGTGAACACCAATGCCAACAACGTGTCCTTTGACGGCGTTATTTCCGGTTCCGGCTCCATAACCAAAACCGGCGCGGGAACGCTGATTCTTTCCGGAACCAACACCTATTCCGGCGGCACCACGATCAGCGCCGGAACCCTGTCCATAGGCTCCGACACCAATATCGGCAGCGGAACCAACACCATCGGCAACAAGGGCACGCTGCTGCTCTCCGGCAACGGGACATACACCAATGACTGGACGCTGAGCGGTGCGGGCAGCACCATTGCAACGGACAACAACAATACGCTCTCCGGCGTCTTATCCGGCAACGGCGGCCTGACCAAGACCGGCGCGGGTACGCTGACCCTTTCGGGAACCAATACCTACACCGGCATGACCACGGTACGGAGCGGGACGTTGGCCCTGGGCAGCGATCTGACATCCAATCAACTCACTCTATACGGCGGCACGGTATTCAACCGGGGAAGCCACAACCACAGCTTGGACAACGGTATCCTGAGTGTCAATGGGGCCAACGGCCAGAGCGCCATGTACAAAGGCGATCTTTCCGCTAGGAACGCGACCCTCAATTTCATCTCTCCGGTGCATCCCACGCAGCCCCTGCTGCGTGTCACCGGCGACGCGGACGTCTCGGGCAGTGCCTGCAATGTGGGACTGGCGGGCGGTACGTCCCTGGCCTCCGGGTCTACCCTGACCCTGCTAGAGGTCGATCCGGACAAAACGCTCACGGCCAACAACTTGCAGCGCGGCAACGGGATTGTGCAGATCGGTTCCACCGTGGCGCACGACATCACTGCGGATGTGAATCTTGACCCGACAACAAGACGGCTGAATGCCGTCACCGCTCAAGTCAGCCCCGGCAGAGCCACGGATCAGTCCAAGGCCCTGTCCGAAGGCTTCCTCGGCGGACTGGCCCTGAACCTGCAAGGCGCGGACCTCGTGGCGGGCCGGGGCATGGATTCCGCCGTGCGGGCCTCCTCCGGTACGGACGACGCGGAAAGGCACGGCTTTGCCGGGTTCGGCGCGCTGTCCGGCGGTTCGTTGCGCTACAACACCGGCTCGCATCTGGACATGAACAGCCTTTCCCTGCTTACCGGCCTGGCCTGGGGAATCGACCTTGCGCCGGGCCGCCTGACCTTGGGCGCATTCTTTGAATACGGCAACGGCTCTTACGACACCCACAACTCCTTCACGAACGCCGCTTCCGTAGACGGCGACGGCAATGCCTACTATCTGGGCGGCGGCATTTTGGCCCGCATGGACTTCGTCAATATTGGGCCGGGCCGCTTCTACGCCGAAGCCAGCGGACGCGCGGGCAAGACGCACAACGAGTACGACAGCTCGGATTTGCGCGACGCAGCCGGACGTAAGGCGGACTACGACAGCAGTTCTCCCTACTATGGCCTGCATTTCGGCACGGGCTACGTCTGGAACATCAACGATGCCGCCACACTTGACCTGTACGGCAAGTACTTCTGGACACGGCAGCAGGGCGACAGCGTGGGCCTGTCCACCGGCGAACATCTGAGTTTCGACGACATCAACTCCAGCCGCCTGCGTTTCGGCGGGCGCTTCGCCTATATCCTGAACGAACACGTCGCTCCGTACATCGGTGCGGCCTGGGAACACGAATTCGACGGCAAGGCACGGGCCAGGACCAACGGTTTTGACATCGACGCCCCGAACCTGCGCGGCAATACCGGCATCGGCGAACTGGGCCTCTCCCTCACGCCCTCCACTGACCTGCCCCTGACCGTGGACCTGGGCGTGCAGGGCTACACCGGCAAGCACGAAGGCGTGACCGGCAGTCTGATGGTGAAGTGGGAATTCTGAGCGTCTGCAAAGGGGAGCGTCCGTTTTTTGTGTACGCACACA
>OGMN01002341.1_pt1 | contig 11009 bp, 10 predicted proteins | sample 1573211 | NCBI WGS metagenome assembly OGMN01 (sample SAMEA2581876, study PRJEB24529) | metagenome | biome: Human gut stool | place: China | collected 2011
GGTTACCTCCTGATAATCGGGAAGCGGGAGCCGGACGCCGGGGGCGGCAAGGTCGGGCTTGATAGTTCTGGTGCGGGTAAAACCGCGGCTGGAATGCAGATAGATCCCGCCCGTCTGGTGGCTGTAGGCGGCGGTGGTGATGATGGCTGCTGTATTGCCCGGATCGGTGATGGTTGTGTCCGGATCCGGGCGCAGAAAGAAGGTTTCATCCGAGATAAAGCCGTGCACCGGCAGCCACATATGATATTCACCCTGAATCGAGAGCGTATGGTAGACGCGGATTTTCCAGATTCCGGCGGCGGGGGCATCAAAGCGCATCAGGATCAGTTCGCTTCCGGTCGCCAGCTCGGAGCTGGTATAGTTGAGGTGAATGGTCGTTCCTTCCAGAAGAAAGGGAATCCGGCGTTCTTCGTCGCCGGAGAGCCGGATGCGTCCCGTTTCGTCGCCGGAGGGGGATAAAAATCCGACACTGTAAAGCTCCGATTCACGCGCCCACAGTTCCAGCGTAAATCCCCGTTCGCCGGGACCGACCCGCAGTTCCACATCCTCATAGGAGGTGGAAGCAGGAAATACACTGCGAAAATGGTGCCCGCGCCCGGTTTCATTGCCTCCGGCGGCGACCAGAATCTGCCCGCTGGCGCGCGACAGGCTGTTCAGATATAGACCAAGCGGCGAAGTGCCGCTGTGGCTTCCGGTATTGGTGCCAAGACCCAGCAGGATCACAAGGGGCTTTTTCTCCTGCCTGGCAATATAAAGAAGAAACTTGATTCCGAGCATGATGTCGTCCTCCTGAAAGGCGATGGCATCCTCGCGGATCAGAAAAAAATCGCGAAGATAGGTTCTGGCTGGTTTCAAGCGTACAACGACCAGTTCCGATTCCGGCGCCGCCCCGGAGAAAAAAGCATCGGCATCTTCGGAACCGGCGGCGACCAGCGCCATCTGCGTGCCGTGGCGGAGAGGATCCGAGGTGGGGACGATGGAATGCGGATCTTCCGAGCGCAGCGCCTCGTTGATGTGGGAACGCTGGTAGACACTTCCGTAGTGCAGCGCATCGATCGGATCCGGCGTGCTAAGCCCCGTGCCCGGAACCGTCTGATCCCAGATGGCGGCGATGCGCGTGCTTCCATCCGGATCGCGTAACAAGGGATTTGTATAATCGATCCCCGTATCCACAATTCCAATCAGCGTCCCGCGCCCCTTGTTTCCCAGGAAGGGCTGTTCTGCCGTCCGGGAAATTCCTGCGCTGTCCAGGCTGGATGTATCTAATATGGTATAAAGATTCGGGATCGAGTCATAGCCATACTGCTGGACTGAGAGCGGCAGCGCCTCCGCCAGAGACCGGTGCCAGATCACATACTCATGATTGACAAAATCATAGCAGCCGGAATCATTTTCCAAAATCTGGTTATAGGTAAAAGGAAAAAAACGTTCGATAAAATCGGCGGTTTGGTTGTCTGGAAGAGAAGAGCAATTCATAGCGTTTTCCATAGAGATTTTTTAGAATTTAAGATAAGATATGCGGTAAAATACGAAAGCTTCCCTATACTCTGTCGGAAAAACTTGTTATAATAAATATAAGTTAGATAATGACATTTATATGAGGAGGTGCCCTTATGAAAAAATACCTGTATATGATAGCTGCCCTGTTCGGCATCGATTATTTCTGCAAGGAAAACATAGAAGCCCAGAAACCGGAAGATTTTCCGCGCGACATGGAAAAAAGCCATGGAAAGATCCGCCTGTACCGCAATCACAACGACGGTTTCTGTTTTGGAGTAAAAAAAGAAAAGAAAGAACTGGTCCGCATGGTGCCGGTTGTCTTTACCTCGGCGGCAGCGGGCATTCTGACATGGTTATTGTGCCGGGACGAAGGCAGAAAAGCCGATCGGATCGGTTTTGCCCTCATCACGGCGGGTGGTTTAAGTAACCTGTATGACCGCCTCAAACGCGGTTATGTGGTAGATTATTTCAGCATCCGGTGTAAATACCTGGAAAAGGTCGTCTTTAATCTGGGAGACTTTTTTATCTTCGCAGGAAGCGCCCTGATCGCAGCCTCCGATCTGCTGGGAGCCGTCCGTGATCTTAGTTCTCCGGCAGAGGCTCACATAAAAGCGCTCCGACTGCCGTGGCGAAAGACGGATGAGGCGGAATGATATAGTCGATTCCAAAGACATCGTGCATCTGATTGAAAATGTCAAAGGTCTTTGCAGCAGGTGCAAGGCTGGCGAGAGAACCGGTCAGGACGACATTCCGGGTGGTGTCCTGGCTGAGAGCCAGGGACGCCATCACACCCACATTTTCATAAATCATATTGAAAAGAGCGGCAGCCAGGTCAGCATCCGAGGCGCCGCTTTTGATTCGCCCAAAATTGGCAGCGGTTAAGTCGGCGGCAAGTCCCGGGACATCTTCCTCCTGCACGTCGGCGATGCGGAGATCTGCCATGGCCTTATTGCCGCGCAGCGCCATCTCTGAGAGGGCAAAAATGTCGGTGACGCCGAGAAAGCGCTCCGCCATGCCGGCAAGTGTCCCACCGCCGACGCCGCTTCCGCCCAGATGACGGAAGCCGTTTGTCCTGGAAGCGCGGATAAAGGCAGAGCCGGTTCCAAGGCTGACCACCAGCGCTTCGTCAAGCCCGGACAGGTATAGGCCGCCGTGTCCGATGGCATCCAGCTCCAGGGCATGGATGGTCGGGATGCCGAAGATATTTTCATGGAAATACGTCGAACCGAGCCCGGTCAGGACGATTTTTTCAACATCGTCAAACGAAGCGCCCTGCTGATCCAGGAAACGCCCGAGAACACCGTAAGCCGAGGTGCGCGGGTCATCCGCGTGAACCTGAAGCGTACCAAGCAGAGTGCCATGCTCATCCAGCGCCGCCGCCTTGGTGCTGGAACTGCCGATGTCGATTCCGAGGGATAAATTCATTTGCTTATCTCCTTTATGATATTCCTGCTGCCACCGCGTTTCCTTACGGCACTTTCGGTTCCAAAAGTGCCTATCCGTGAACAGTAACGCTGGTTTGTATCTTTTATGACTGTAAGAATTGGATTGTTTTTATAAACATTATAGGGTAAAGTAAAATAAAGTGCAATGGAAGAATGTGGTCCGAATGTTCTTAAAATGATATTTCAAATGGATAACATAAAGATTTATATGTCACGCCCAAGCTTTGTTGAGATTCCGGCAGAGACTGAAATATGCTTTAATGATAAGGAAATAGTGACCGAAAATACGGGATATCAGGCATGGTGGAGCAGAGAGTATGAGGTCCATGTTTAATAAGGAGTTCTTTAAGTGTTCCCAGTTTACGCACATTAACAGATGTACTTTTTCCCTCGTTATTAATATAGCTTTTTGCAATATAAAAAGACTCCGAATTTTTTTGACACACAAAAAAAGCAGGTTCTATGCGGCCTGCAAGGTATTTTTCTATTATTCAACGGTCAAACTCCCGGAGACGGCAGAAGTATGGAAATGTATTTATTGACAGAACCTATGAAATACGGTAGAATCAACCTTAAAAAAGAGTAATCCCCTACATGGGGAGATAGGAGTTGAGTTTTTTGAGTTCTGGTGATGGGATACAGCTATTGATTTTGATACTTCTGCTTTTGATGTCGGCTTTCTTTTCTTCGACGGAGACGGCGCTGACGACGGTCAACAAGATCCGGGTGCGGACGCTGGCGGAGAATGGCGATAAGCAGGCAGAGTATGTATTGAAGATCATAGAGGATCCGAGCAAAATGCTGAGTGCGATTCTGATCGGCAACAATGTGGTAAACCTGTATGCGTCTTCTCTTGCGACGGTTCTTGCCACCCACATCTGGGGTAACAAGATCGTAGGGATTGCGACGGGCATTCTGACGCTTTTAATCCTGATTTTCGGCGAGATCACGCCGAAGACGGTTGCGACTATACAGGCTGAGCGGATTGCATTTCGGTTCGCTAAAATCATTTATTATATCATGACGGTGCTGACACCGGTCATTTTTGTGGTCAACCAGCTATCATTTTTAGTGTTGAAGCTGCTTCGCGTGGATGTGAAGGCAAAGGGCGAGTCCATCACGGAGGATGAGCTGCGAACGATCGTGGAGGTCAGCCACGAAGAGGGCGTCATCGAGTCCGAAGAGAAGAAGATGATCAACAATGTGTTTGATTTCGGGGACGCCGTGGCGCGTGATGTCATGCTTCCGAAGGTCAACATGACGTTTGTGGACGTGGATGCGACGTATGACGAGCTGATGGAGGTATTCCGCAGTGAGAAATACACGCGTTACCCGGTCTATGAGGAGACGACGGACAATGTCATCGGTGTTCTGAACATCAAGGATATTTTCTTAAAAGGCGGGGAAGAGGGCTTTTCTGTCCGGAAATATCTGCGGAAACCTCTCTATACATATGAGTTTAAGAAGGTTGCTGAGCTGATGCGCGAGATGCGGAAAGCAGCGATCAGCATCGTGATCGTGCTCGACGAGTACGGTTCGACGGTCGGTCTTATCACGCTGGAAGATATGCTGGAGGAGATTGTCGGAGATATCCGGGACGAGTACGATGGAGACGAGGAAAAATCCATTCAGCGCATCGCCCCGCGGGAATACATGGTAGATGGTTCGGTCAAACTCGACGATCTGGATGAACGCCTGAATTTGGAGCTCCAGTCAGACGAATATGATTCCATCGGCGGACTGGTGATCGGACTTTTGAACCATCTTCCACAGGAAAAAGAAGAGGTTGTGGTGGAAAACGTCCGCCTCGTCGTTGAATGTGTGGATAAGAACCGGATCGATAAGATTCATTTGTACCTGTTAAGCCCGTCGGAGGCGGCGTTAGCTAAACATACCGCCGATGGTGCCGCTTCCGGCGCAGAGGGCGAAGGAAAGCAGCAGGGATGAGGCAGTCTCCTTGAGGGACTGTCGGATCGCAAAAGACAGGGCTAGAAAAATAAGAAAATAAAGGGCGCCGGCACAGAATCCCCAGAGGAACCGGCGCCTTTTTGCTTTCTTTCCGGCGACGAGTCCTGCCAGAAAGCAGGCGAGAATGTAGATGCCGCGCACTCCTAGCGTGATTTCCTTTTCACCCCACTGAAAACGGTACATCCCAAACGCGAGCAGAAGCAGAAAGACAGCGGTTGCCGCGTAGGAGAAGAGGGAAGAACGGAGCAGAATCTGGATAGCTGATTTTTCCATGATAAAATACCTGTGTGCATTCTTTTTTTATTCATATGAACAAAGAAGGACAAATATGCTTGCAGAATGAAACACTGTTATAAACAAGCGTTACTGTTCACGCATACGTGCCCAGTAACGGAATTTGCCGTGGCTTCGCATTTAAATACGGCAAATTCCTGCTGCCACCACGTTTTCTTACGGCACTTTCGGTTCCAAAAGTGCCTACCCGTGAACAGTTCCCAAAAAGCCGGAATCTGTGAGAAACACGTTAAATTGAAACGCTTGCACAAGCGGGCAACATATGATATAATCTGTAGGACTTTATATACTAAAAAAATGAAGGAGGACATAGAGATGAAACACGTAAAGACACTGAGCGCAAGCACACTGAAGAACAGCATGAAGAAAGGCGGCTGCGGCGAGTGCCAGACATCCTGCCAGTCTGCATGTAAGACATCCTGTACTGTAGGTAACCAGAGCTGCGAGAACCAGAACCGCTAATTGGCAGTACAAAACAAATGAGGCGTTTTCTGATAAATCAGAGCTTTTCATGAGTGGGAGAGCTGGAGTCTGAGAAAACGCAGAGTTGACACAGGGAGGCAGACAAGACGGAGCGCGGTCCGAGGAGAGGACTGCATATGTTCCGGGTTGTCTGCCTGCCTATGTCTTATAGAAGGAGAAAGACAGTGATTCATCAGTATATAAATAATGGATATTATATCGTACTGGATGTCAACAGTGGCTCCGTCCATTCGGTCGATCCGCTTCTGTACGATGTGATTTCCTTTTTATCGGAGCGGATTCCGGACAGCGAGAAGCCGTTTCAGATTGCCCAGTCCCTGAAAGACGAGACGGCGGCAGCATTAAAAGAGAAATACAGCCAGGAAGAGATCGGAGAGGCGTTTGAGGACATTCAGGAGCTCATCGATCAGGAAGAACTCTTTACCGCTGACATTTACAAAAACTTCGTTATGGATTTCAAGAAGCGCCAGACGGTTGTCAAGGCACTCTGCCTGCATATCGCGCATGACTGCAACCTTGCCTGTCAGTACTGCTTTGCAGAAGAGGGCGAGTATCATGGACGCAGAGCGCTGATGACCTTTGAGGTCGGCAAGAAAGCGCTGGATTTCCTGATTGCCAATTCTGGAAACCGCCGGAACCTGGAAGTCGATTTCTTCGGCGGTGAGCCGCTGATGAACTGGCAGGTGGTTAAACAGTTAGTCGAGTACGGACGTTCCCAGGAAGAGGCGCACAACAAGAAATTCCGTTTCACACTGACCACCAACGGCGTTCTGTTAAACGATGAAATTATGGAATTCTGCAACCGCGAGATGGCAAACGTCGTGCTCAGTCTGGATGGACGAAAAGAGGTCAACGACAAGATGCGCCCATTCCGCAACGGAACCGGAAGCTACGACCTGATCGTGCCGAAGTTCCAGAAATTTGCAGAAAAGCGCGGAGACCGCGATTATTTCGTGCGTGGTACCTTCACACACAACAACCTGGATTTTGGCAAAGATGTTCTGCATTTTGCCGATCTTGGATTCAAGAAAATGTCGGTTGAGCCGGTCGTAGCACCGGATGAAGAGCCCTACGCGATCAAAGAGGCGGATCTTCCGCAGATTCTCGAGGAATATGACCGTCTGGCAGCAGAGTATGTCAAGAGACACAAAGAGGGACGCGGCTTCACGTTCTTCCACTTTATGCTCGATCTGACACAGGGACCGTGCGTGGCAAAACGTCTGTCCGGATGCGGTTCAGGAACTGAGTATCTGGCAGTTACCCCGTGGGGCGACCTCTATCCGTGCCATCAGTTTGTAGGAAATGAAGATTTCCTTCTCGGCAATGTAGATACGGGCGTGACCAACACGGCAGTCCGCGATGAGTTCAAGCTCTGCAATGTTTATGCGAAGGACAAATGCCGGGATTGTTTTGCCAGATTTTACTGCAGCGGCGGCTGTGCGGCCAATTCCTACAACTTCCACGGTTCCATCACGGATGCGTATGATATCGGGTGCGAGATGCAGAAAAAACGTATCGAGTGCGCGATCATGATAAAAGCTGCTCTTGCAGACGGCTCTGACGAGTAGAGAACAAGGAGAGAGAGGAATGAAGAACAAAAAAGGAAAAAGCTTCCTGGGGATGCTGCTCCTTCTGATTGCCATCGGCGTATTCGGCTATTTCGGCTATTCGACGATGAATCAGATCAAGCTGGGTCTTGACCTGGCTGGCGGTGTCAGCATTACCTATCAGGCGAAAGAAGAAAATCCGTCTTCCGAGGATATGGCGGATACGATCTACAAGCTCCAGCAGCGTGTACAGAATTACAGTACCGAGGCGGAGGTTTACCAGGAGGGTAATAACCGTATCAACGTAGATATTCCGGGTGTATCGGATGCCAACGCGATTCTGGAAGAGTTAGGAAAACCGGGTTCCCTGATTTTCGTGGACTCTGAAGGAAATCAGATCCTTGATGGTAAACAGGTTGCCAGCGCGAAAGCCGGCATGACCGAGGATAAGGCGACCGGTTCCAAGGCGTATGTCGTTTCTCTGACCTTTACCGAGGAAGGTAAACAGGCATTTGCTGAGGCGACCACGAATGGCGTCGGAAAACCAATTTATATCATTTATGATAACCAGATTATTTCTGCTCCGACCGTCCGTGAGGCGATCACAGGCGGACAGTGCCAGATCGACGGCATGGCGGATTATGAAGAGGCAAATAATCTTGCGTCCACGATCCGTATCGGTTCCCTGTCCCTGGAGCTGGAAGAGCTGCGTTCCAACGTAGTTGGCGCGAAGCTGGGCCAGGAGGCGATCTCCACCAGCTTAAAGGCAGGTCTGATCGGATTTGCCATTGTCATTGTATTTATGATTGCCGTATATCTGCTTCCGGGTCTGGCTGCATCTCTGGCTCTGTGCCTGTATGTCGGTCTGATCCTGATCCTGTTAGTTGCATTTGAGGTGACTCTGACGCTTCCGGGCGTGGCTGGTATCATCCTGTCGATTGGTATGGCGGTGGATGCGAACGTTATCATTTTCACCCGTATCAAAGAGGAGATCGGTCTGGGAACATCCGTCAAGAATGCGATCAAGGCAGGTTTCGCCAAGGCACTTTCCGCGATCATCGACGGAAACGTAACCACCCTGATTGCGGCAGCGGTTCTGTTCTGGAGAGGTTCCGGTACCGTCAAGGGCTTTGCGGCGACGCTGGCAATCGGTATCGTGCTTTCTATGTTCACGGCGCTGTTTGTAACCAAATTTGCCCTGAACTGCTTCTATGAGATGGGCTTTGAGGATGCGAAATTCTACGGATGCCGCAAGGATATGAAGACGCGTCCGTTCCTGAAATTCCGCAAGCTTTACTTTGCTCTGTCGCTCGTGATCATTCTGGCAGGCGTCGGTAGCATGGTTCACAATCAGTCTTCGATGGGTGTGCCGCTCAACTACAGCATGGAGTTCAGAGGCGGTACTTCTACAAACGTTACCTTTAACGAGGATATGTCTCTGGAAGATATTTCCTCCCAGGTGGTTCCGGTGGTAGAAAAGATTACCGGCGAAGCTGGCACACAGACCCAGAAGGTAGCCGGAAGCAACGAGGTTATCATCAAGACACGTACCCTGAACATGGACGAGCGCGAAGAGTTAAACCAGGCGCTGGCGGATCAGTTTGGTGTGGATAAAGAGAAGATCACAGCCGATAGTATCTCCGGTGCAGTCAGCCAGGAGATGAAGCGCGATGCGATTGTGGCGGTTACGATTGCGACGATCTGCATGTTGATCTACATCTGGTTCCGTTTCAGCAATATCACGTTCGCGGCGGGCGCGGTTCTTGCCCTGATGCACGATGTACTGGTTGTCTTGACCTGCTATGCGATGCTGCGCTGGTCGGTTGGTTCGACGTTCATCGCCTGCATGCTGACGATTGTCGGTTACTCAATCAACGCGACGATCGTTATCTTCGACCGTATCCGTGAGAATATGAAGCTTCTGGGCAATAAAGAGTCCGCTGAGACGATCGTCAACACCAGTATCAGCCAGACCCTGACGCGAAGCATCAACACGACGCTGACGACCTTCGTCATGGTCCTGATTCTTTACATCCTGGGTGTATCTTCCATCCGTGAGTTTGCTCTTCCGCTGATGGTAGGTCTGATCTGCGGTACGTATTCGTCCGTATGCCTGTCCGGCTCTGTCTGGTATGTGCTGAATAAAAAGCGCATGGAGAAGAATGCCAAACCGGCTGGCAAGAAGGCAAAGGCAGAGAAGTAAAAAGTATAGGAAAAAAGATGGAATACAAGATTTTATACAAAGATGGCCGCGCAAAACGCGCGGAAATGAAAACGGTCCACGGAACCATCCAGACGCCTGTTTTCATGAATGTCGGCACGGTGGCGGCGATCAAGGGCGCGGTTTCGACCGATGATCTCCGCACGATCGGCACGCAGGTGGAACTTTCCAATACCTACCACCTCCATGTCCGTACCGGCGACAAGCTGATCCGACAGTTTGGCGGTCTGCACAAATTTATGAACTGGGATCGCCCGATCCTCACGGATTCCGGCGGATTTCAGGTGTTTTCCCTGGCGGGACTGCGGAAGATTAAAGAAGAGGGCGTTTATTTTAACTCCCACATCGATGGTCACAAGATTTTCATGGGACCGGAGGAAAGTATGCAGATTCAGTCCAACTTAGGTTCGACGATCGCGATGGCATTTGATGAGTGCCCGCCGAGTCTTGCCGATCGGGACTATGTACAGAAATCAGTGGAGCGCACGACGCGCTGGCTGGCGCGCTGCAAGGATGAGATGGCACGCCTCAATGCACTGCCGGATACGGTCAACCGGGAACAGCTCCTGTTTGGTATCAATCAGGGTGCGATTTACGAGGATATCCGTATCGAACACGCGAAGGAAATCAGCAAAATGAACCTCGATGGCTATGCGGTCGGAGGTCTGGCAGTTGGCGAGAGCCATGAGGAAATGTATCGGATTCTGGATGCAGTCGTTCCGCACCTGCCGGAGGACAAGCCGACTTATCTTATGGGCGTTGGCACACCGGCAAACATCCTGGAAGCGGTAGACCGGGGCGTCGATTTCTTTGACTGTGTGTACCCGTCCCGGAATGGACGCCACAGCCATGTATACACGAACCATGGCAAATTAAATCTCCTGAACAGCAAATATGAGCTGGATCCGCGCCCAATCGAGGAAGGCTGCGGCTGCCCGGCATGCCGTTCTTACTCCCGCGCATATATCCGCCACCTGTTTAAGGCGAAGGAAATGCTGGGGATGAGATTATGCGTCTTGCATAATTTGTATTTTTATAATAAAATGATGGAAGAGATTCGCGACGCGATCGAACATCACTGTTATGCTGAGTATAAAGCAAAGAAACTTGCAGGCATGATGGGTGAATCGAACTAAAGGAGGAAATATACCACATGAGCAGCACAAGCGGAATGATCGTTTACCTTGTATTTATCATTGCCATCTTCTATTTTATGGCAATCCGTCCACAGTCCAAGGAAAAGAAAAAACAGGCAGAACTGATGGCAACCGTAGCAGTAGGCGACAGCGTTCTGACATCCAGCGGCTTCTACGGCGTGATTATCGATATGACCGATGATACTGTAATCGTAGAGTTCGGAAGCAACAAGAACTGCCGCATCCCGATGCGTAAGGATGCAATCGTTCAGGTTGAGAAACCGGAAGTCTAAGAAGAACGGTAAGAAAGTGAGAGGATCGCAGCTCCCGATGGGGGCGGCGGTCCTTTTTTTGTGTAACAGGAAATTCCTTGGAATTCCCTATTACACAAAAAGGCACTAACGTGCCAATGATG
>OGMN01002347.1_pt1 | contig 10998 bp, 10 predicted proteins | sample 1573211 | NCBI WGS metagenome assembly OGMN01 (sample SAMEA2581876, study PRJEB24529) | metagenome | biome: Human gut stool | place: China | collected 2011
GGCGGCATCCGCGGTTTAAAAGAGCTGGAACGCCGTGTAAGCGAAGATATGGAGATTGCCTTTTCCATGTATCCAACTTCCATTGAAGAGCTTTTAGCAGTAGCAGACGCAGGCCTTTTAATGCCGCCTAAGTCTACCTGGTTTGAGCCGAAGTTAAGAAGTGGATTATTTATCCACAGATTAAGTTAAATAAGTTGATTTGAGGCCGGCCGCACGATTGTGCGGCTGGTCTTTTTCTATGCAGTGGGAACATCTTTCGTCTGATATACCCGCCTCCATTCTTTGGTGCCCTCTACTTTTACAGCTCATGGTCACTTTCTTTCTGTGACTCGTCAAAGACCAGTTCCAGGCCGAAGTGAAGGTGGGACTCTTCGACATTGTTGGTATTTTCTTTGGAACTGTAGCCGGTGCGCCCCATATATCCGATGACATCACCGGCCTGGACAGCGCTGCCTTCTTTTAAATTGGACTGGAAGGGGTAGTTTTTGCGCAGGTGGGCGTAGTAATAGTACCGCTTTTTGTCAAAGCTGCGGATACCGATCCGCCAGCCCCCGTACTGGTTCCAGCCCAGTGCTTCCACATAGCCGGACTCCACTGCGATAATGGGAGTTCCCACCTGCCTCATCATGTCGTGGCCCAGGTGCTGGCGCTTGAAGCCATAGCTGCGGGAGACTCCGAAATCATCAAAGTCGTTGTAAGGAAAGTTCTTTGCCAGTGGGAAGAAGGCTTTCAGTCCGTATTTTGTGACCCAGACGGTATCAGTATTTTGCGCAGATTGCTGCAGCATTTCCGGCACTTCATCCGCCGGGATCTCTGCCTGGAATGTCCCTACCATTCCGTCTAACACCGCCCCATAAGCCTGTCTGTAATAGTCATAATATTTCATATCGCTTGTCAGTTCTTCCATGGTCATTTCACCATTGATCAGCTGTTCCGCCACCTTTTTCATATCACTTTTCTTATATCTGGAAAAATCCCCGCCATAGCGTGTTCCAAGATACGCCAGCAGGTCCACCCAATTTAAATGAACCTCTGCCTGGCAGGTATCCACATCGTACCGGAACGCCTGCTCCAACGCTTCACAGGTAACATTAAAATCCACCCATTTAATAAAATCACCGGAAGTCTGGAAAATACCAGCCTGCCGGTCCGTTCTTTTCATAAAAAGGCAAAGACATAAAAGAACCAGGACAAAAAGTTCCGTACCGATAAAGAAAAATGAACGAAATGAACGTTTTCTGGAAAAAGACATAATATCCCCCTTTTGTTCTGGAGCAAGTTTGCTTAAGATACCTGTACCCATAATCATATGCTGATTATGACTGGGATATGTTTCTTACAAGGGGTTCCCTTGTTACAAAAGGAAAAATATGGTAAGATAATGAATAGATTGGCCATGTTAAATGGTCCAAGATCAGGCAGTATAAAATCAATGATCGTATGGAGGATAAGGCAATGCAGAATTTTGAATTTTATGCACCAACCCGGATGATTTTTGGAAAAGATACTCACAAGCAGGTGGGAAAACTGGTAAAGGAGTACGGTTTTAAGAAGGTTTTCGTTCATTACGGCGGTGCAAGCGCGCAGAAGAGCGGGCTTCTTGATACTGTATTAGATGCCTTAAAGGCAGAAAATATCGACTATGTGACCTTAGGCGGCGTTCAGGCAAATCCGACTCTGGCTATGGCAAGAGAAGGCATTGAACTGGGCAAAAAGGAAGGCGTTGACTTTATCCTTGCAGTAGGCGGCGGAAGTGTCATCGACTCTGCAAAATGTATTGCAGACGGTATTGCAAACCCGGATGTAGACGTATGGAAGTTCTATATGAAAGAGGAAACTCCAAAGGCTGCTCTGCCGGTAGGCGTTATCCTTACACTGTCTGCAACCGGAAGTGAAATGAGTGCTTCCAGCGTTATCACCAATACAGAACTGGGCTTAAAACGCGGATTTAACAGCCCTGGACACAGACCATTATTCTCTATCTGCAATCCGGAACTGACCTATACTGTAAGCCCGTTCCAGACCGGCTGCGGAGCTGTGGATATTATGATGCATACGTTAGAACGCTATTTCAGTGTTGGTGAGGATACACCATTATCCGACCGTATTGCAGAGGGAGTTTTAAAGACAGTGATCCCGGCTGGAAAAGCAGCACTGGAAAATCCAAATGATTATAAAGCAAGAGCGTCCATCATGTGGGCAGGAACTATTTCCCACAATGACCTGACCGGCCTTGGAAGATCCGTTTTTATGGCAGTACATCAGATGGAGCATGAATTATCCGGTATGGATGAGAAAATTGCTCACGGCGCAGGACTTTCTGCTTTATGGGCATCTTGGGCAAGATATGTATATGAAAATAATGTAAGCCGCTTTGCCCAGTACGCAGTGAATGTATGGAACATTGAAATGGATTTTGAGCATCCGGAAAAGACCGCTTTGGCAGGTATTAAGGCTACAGAAGATTATTTCAAGAGCCTGAATATGCCAACCTCTTTAAGAGAACTGAATGTGGATCCTGCATCTTTTGAAGAACTGGCAGAAAAATGCACCAACCACGGCACAAGAACACTGGCAGGTATTAAGGTATTGGACAAGCCGGATATTATTGAAATTTATAAGATGGCATATTAAAAAGCAGCAGTAAGAGAGAACGCCTGCTGGCGCAGGCGGTACTCCGGCAGACATAGAAACAGCCTTCAGAAAAGGAACAAAATGTTCCAATTCTGGAGGCTGTGCTGCGTTATCATGGGTTCATAAAAAATATCAGTGACATGTTTTACAGTTTTATAATCTCCCCGTCATCAGGAACCAGCAGATTTCCATGATAATATTCTTTTCCTTCTGCTGTGTAAAGTTCTTTCCTGTGGCTTAAGTTTTTATCTTCTGTATGCCACAGCACCAGATTTGGAATAGAAAGGCTTTCTGCCAGTTCGCAGGCTTCTTTTACTGTGCTGTGATGTTTTTCATAAGGCTGGAACCGTTCTCTGTCACCATAGAGGCAGAATGCTTCGTGAAGAAGCCACTGACTGCCTTCCACATATGGCTTACATTCCGGATTGTAAGGCTCGTCTCCGGCGCAGGTGAACTTCTTTCCGTTTTTCAGGTGCATGGTGAAGCCGAACTGTTTTGCCTTTGTAGACAAAATATCAAAGAAAGTTACATCATAATCTAAAATAGAAACGGTTTCTCCGTCTTCTACCGGGATCAGGAAGATCTGTTCCCCGATCATTTTATAAAATTTCCCCTGAAGTGTTAAACGGCATAAGGTAGAGATCGTATCTGCCAGTCCCGGATGGCAGTAGATGCGAAGTTCCCCTTCGTATTTTCCTTTTTTCATGGCAGTGGCGATCATACGGACCATCCAGACAATTCCAAGGATATGGTCGGTGTGCTCATGGGTGACAAAAATGTGATGGATATGGGCCATGTCCACATTCATTTTTTCCAGAATACCTAAAATACCATTACCGCCGCCGGCATCTACCATAAAAAATTCATCTCCGTCTTTTATGGCAAAGCAGGTATTGTAACAGCGGGTTGCCTGTGCGTTTCCGGTACCAAATACGTATAATTCTTCCATATTTCGATCCTTTCTTGTGCATTTCTTCATAAATCTTAACAAAATGTAAGCTTGTGTTCCTGCGGAAAAACTTTTATTTTCAATAAGAATATGGTACTATAATCCCATATAAAACGCAAGATTTCCTTGATAAAGTCTTTTTTGGGACATGTAAAGAAAGGAAAATGCGATAAGATGGGGGAATGTAATATGAGGGATCTGGCTTATCTGCAGCTTCTGGCGCGTGAATATCCGTCAGTTAAGGAAGCTACCAGTGAGATCGTAAACTTAATGGCGATCTGTAGTCTTCCAAAAGGAACAGAGTATTTTTTCAGTGATCTTCATGGAGAGTATGAAGCGTTTATCCATTTACTCCGGTCTTCTTCCGGTATCATCCGTGAAAAGATCAAGGAAACATTCGGACATTTGATCCCGGAGGAGGAGCAGTTACAGTTAGCAAATCTGATCTATTATCCAGAGCGTCATCTTCCAAGGATGATGAAAGTTGGACGGTATACAGAAGACTGGCAGAAGATCACCATTTACAGACTGGTTAAGATCTGCCGCGAAGTTTCTTCCAAATATACCCGTTCGAAGGTAAGAAAAAAGATGCCCAAGGAGTTTGCTTATATTATTGATGAGCTTCTCCATGTAGACTACAGCGATGAGAACAAGAAACTTTACTACAATGAGATCATCCATTCTATTATTGATACCAGTATAGCAGACAAGTTTATTGTTGCGCTGTGCCGTCTGATCCAAAATCTGACCATTGATAATCTTCACATTATCGGCGATATTTTTGATCGTGGACCAAGAGCGGATATTATCATGAAGGAGTTAATGAACTTCCATGATGTGGACATCCAGTGGGGAAATCATGATATTTCCTGGATGGGAGCAGCTGCCGGCAATCTGGCCTGTATCTGTAATGTGCTTCGTATAGCCATCAGCTACAACAGCTTTGATGTGCTGGAAGATGGATACGGTATCAATCTGCGTCCACTGTCCATGTTTGCGGCAAAAGTTTACCAGGATGATCCATGTGTCCGCTTTATGCCAAAGATCCTGGATGAAAATATTTATGATGCAGTAGATCCTGGCCTGGCAGCTAAGATGCACAAGGCAATTGCTGTGATCCAGTTTAAGGTAGAAGAAGCGATGATGCAGCGCCATCCGGAGTATGAGATGGAAAACCGCATGCTTTTAACTGCAGTGGATTACAAGAAAGGAACCGTTACCATTGAAGGAAAAGAATACCCAATGCTGGATATGAATTTCCCGACCATTGACCCGCGAAATCCACTGGAGCTGACCAGAGGAGAAAAGGAACTGTTACGCACTCTCTGCGCGTCATTCCGCCACAGCGAGGTTTTACAGCGTCAGGTGAAATTTATCTATTCTCATGGTGGTATTTACAAGTGCTACAACTCCAATCTGCTGTATCACGGATGTATTCCTATGACAAAAGATGGAGCATTTGATACCATTATGATCGGTGGAAATGGTTATAAAGGAAAGTCCCTGATGGATTTCTTAAACCGTCAGGTACATAATGCCTACTTCCTTCCGGACGGTGCAGATGGAAAAGAAGAAGCACTGGATCTGATGTGGTATCTCTGGTGCGGAGCAAGATCTCCGGTATTTGGAAAGTCAAAGATGACTACCTTTGAACACTATTTTGTAGAAGATAAGGCAACACATAAAGAGGTGATGAACCCTTACTACAAACTGTGTGAAAAAGTAGAGATCTGTGACAAGATCCTGGAAGAATTTGGCTTAAAAACGGAAGGTTCCCATATTATTAACGGGCATGTGCCTGTTAAGTTAAAAGACGGGGAAAAACCGGTAAAAGCAGGGGGAAAGCTTTTTGTGATCGACGGTGGTCTTTCAAAGGCATATCAGAGCACTACCGGCATTGCAGGATATACATTGATCTACAACTCACATCATCTGGCACTGGCAGAGCATATGCCATTTGACCCGAAGAAAGACAGTACACCGAAGGTGTCTGTGGTTGAAAAACTGAAGGTCAGGATCATGGTGGCAGATACGGATAAGGGCCGTGAATTAAAGGAACAGATCGCAGACCTGAAAGAATTAGTGGCGGCATACCGGGAAGGCGTAATAAAGGAAAGGGCTGAATAATGACCAGAGCAGAATTTTTACAGGGACTGAGGACAGAACTGGAAGGGCGCGTTCCGTATTCCGTGATTCAGGAAAATATACGATATTATGATTCATACATTTCAGATGAAATAAGCAAAGGGGCTGATGAGGCAGAGGTGATCGAAAACCTTGGAGGCCCAAGGATCATTGCCAGGACGATCGTAGATGCAGCACTAAATACAGAAGATCGTCCGGACGGCTATGAAACTTATGGCTCCGGAGAGACACAGGAAGCAGATGATAACAGCCAGAGCCGTGAGTACAGTGGCCCCTATGGCACAGTAGACAGAGAAGAGTCTTATCAGGATACATACCATAGAAATGTACATTATGTAGATTTCAGCAAATGGTATGTGAGACTGGCAGCAGGACTGATCGTATTTTTCATTATCTTCCTGCTTATGAGCCTGTTCTTTGGGATCATAGGACTGGCTGGCTGGGTATTGTCTTATATCTGGCCGGTACTTCTGATCTTAATGATCTTCTGGATGTTTAAGGGACCGGGAAGATAAGATTACAATTGATTGCGATAAAGTAAGTAGGCACTTTTGGTTTAAAAAGTGCCTATTTATGTATATAAATCATGTCTTATTCTTGACATTTTTGTGAAAAAATAATATAATTGCGTTGTTGGTTCGTAACAAATCCGTAACAATTCTATTTCGACAGTTAGGAGACTTTCAGCGTGAATTTTGCTTTATTTCGGAGACATGCGGTAAAGGCTGCCGCAGGTCTTTTTCTTTTATCAGGTATTCTTTTTGTAAATCCAGGAGAAAGTCTGGCTGCTTCTAAAGGGGCAGAAGTACAGACACGCTCTTCTTATATGGTGACGATCGCAGCGCCTTCTGTAGAAGTACATCTTTCCGCAAATGAACACAGCCGTTCTGTAGGACAGGTAAAAAGGGGACAGACCTATGAGGTCCTCTCCAATCAGGGAAATGGCTGGGTGAAGATCAGCACAGGCAGCGGAGAAGGTTATATTAAGACTTCAGGAAAAGCTTCCCTTGTAGAAAAAAACCGTGAAACAGTGGATCTTTCTGCCAGACAGCGCCGTCAGACCGTGTAATTTGCCCTTCAGTTTGTAGGCGGAACCTATGTATTTGGCGGTGTTGACCCCAATAATGGAGTAGACTGCTCCGGTTTTACCAGATATATTTTGCAGAATACTGCTTCCATCAGTCTTCCTCATTCTTCCAAAGGGCAGTCTAACTATGGCACTGAGGTTTCAGAAGAGGAAATGCAGCCGGGAGATCTGATCTTCTACGGCGATGATGCAGGTATCAATCACGTAGCAATGTACATTGGAAATGGACAGATCGTTCATGCTTCAACAGAAGCTACCGGTATTAAGACTTCTCCTTATAACTACCGTAAGCCGGTGAAGATCGTCAGTGTTTTAAGCTAGATCATTCAATCAGATCATTACAAATCCCTGGTGCCAGCAAGGTACCAGGGATTTTTTTGTGAAGAAATTGTGAAATCTGTCAAAAATATTAATAAATATTAAAAAAAAATAAAAATATTGACGAAGCTCTCAGCTGTGATATAATACAAATGTAATTAACGTAACATTTATGTAACATTTAAAAGCAACTATTTAACATAAACCGTAACAAATAGGATGGGATGAGAATGCATAATTTTTTTGGTAAACTGGTTAGAACAGGACTTGTATGTGGAATATTGATGACAGCAGTGCCGATGACTTCCATGGCAGCCATCGGGCCTGGATTTAAAACAGGAACATATATTGCGACTATTACAGCAGAAAGCGTAAACATCAACAAGACAAAAGATGGAGAAGATGTTTTGACCACAGCCAAAGCAGGCAGTGTTTTTGAAGTATTAGAAGACCTTGGAAATGGCTGGATGAAGATCCGCGTAAATGATACAGAAGGTTATCTTCCTGTTTCCGGAAATGCAGAGGTAGAGGAAGCAGAAGCAGGCGAGATGGAACAGGTCCAGAAAGAAGCCATTGAGTCCTCCAACAGCTACAAAAGACAGCAGCTTGTAAGTTATGCCCTTCAGTTTGTAGGTGGTCCGTACCGTTACGGCGGCAGTGACCCACATACAGGAACAGACTGTTCCGGATTTACCCGCTATGTGTATCAGCATGGTTTAGGTATTTCTTTAAACCGTTCTTCAGGCAGCCAGGCTTCACAGGGAACTGCAATCAGCGCGTCCAAGATGCAGCCGGGAGATCTGCTTTTTTACGGAAGCGGAAAGAGTATCAATCATGTAGCAATGTACATAGGAGATGGAAAGATCGTACATGCTTCTACCGAAGCAACAGGTATTAAGGTTTCTAACTGGAATTACAAAAATCCGGTGAAGATCGTAAGTGTGCTGGGATAATGAATTAAAATGATATTGAAAAATAGACAGGCCTTTCTGCCGTCGGCAGAAGGGCCTTTTTCGCAGGTTGGGAAATTTGTCTCATAAACGGGAGAAAAGCCGGGATAGGGGAGCTATCCTGGCTTTTCTCAAGGGGAGTATAAATAATTAATAAGGATGAGGCTATGGTTTAAGGGAAACCATGTTGCCTCACATTAGTTATAATATAAATACAGGGAAAATGCAAGTAAATTCCCAGGAAAAAGGTGGGAATTACGTTACAGTTCAGCCATGACATCTTCTTGTTTCCATATTCATGAAAACAAGAAGCTTGGTGGTCCCACCATATGCTGATTTGGATGAAAAAGTGCTTATGCAAGCAGGCTTGCAACACACTTTCTCATTCAAACCAGCGCATGGCTGAACTGTAAAATAAAATTCTGCAAAAGCCACGTATAAACCATCAGGATACAGCCATAATAAAGCTGTAACTTGAAGTTAATATAAAAAAATATCTTTTTGGAGGTATTGAAATGGCAAAGAATGACTACAGCAATGATTACAGTAACCGCTACAGCAACCGGATGGATGACTGCAGCAACATGAACCAGGAGAACAAGGCTAAAAACAAGACCGAAAATAAAACCGAGAACACAACCAGGACCACATCTAAGAATAACATGAAGAATAACAGCAGAAATAAAACTGAATATTAAATCCCTGGATCTGTAAGTACTGGCAAGAGCACAGATACCAGAAATAAAACGGTCATTGAAAGGAACAGACTTTCAGTGACCGTTTTTTATGTGCTGCTCCCAGGTTGTACCCACCAGACAGGACGGGCATATATTGATAATAGGAAGACTTGTCTATAACGTTTTGAAATAGTTCGTATATTCGCATATCTGGAAAGAAGGTGGAAATATGACTGGTTTTCCAATGCTTCCTTACTGGGAATTTGACCGGTGGATAGAGAACGGGCGGGCACGGCGGATCATTGACTTAAGGGAACCATGGCTGTATGAAGAAGAACGGATCCGTGGAAGTGAAAATATTCCCTATGATGAGTTCTGGGATCATATGGGGGAGATAAATTATGGAGAAATGACAGTATTCTTGTGTGAAAGAGGCGCCAAAAGCATGGTCATCTGCCGGGACCTGTGGCGCATGGGATATGAGGTGGCAGACCTTGCAGGCGGAATGGTGAATTACAGAGGAAAATACATTGACAGATAGTAGTTTGGGGCTGTAAGATAATGGGGCAGGAGAAAAACAAGCGCCGCTGTAAGGCGGCATTTGTTTTTCTTGCACCATTAACGAATGGAAGGAGAAATTTCATGAAAATTTTATTCGCATCCGATATCCACGGTTCTGCGTACTATTGCCGCAGACTGTTAGACATTTATAAAGAAACAAAAGCATCCAGAATGGTCATTTTAGGAGACATCCTTTATCATGGCCCGAGAAATGATCTTCCAAAGGAGTATGCACCAAAAGAGGTCATTGCCATGTTAAATCCATTAAAGGACCAGATCTACGCTGTTCGTGGCAACTGCGACACAGAAGTAGACCAGATGGTACTTCAGTTCCCGATCCTGGCAGATTATGCGCTGTTAGTATTAGACGGAAAGACATTTTACGCAACCCATGGACACGTATTTAATCAGGATCATCTGCCGCCTATGCAGGATGGGGATATCCTGGTACATGGACATACCCATCTGCTGAAAGCAGAAAAGGTGGAAACAGAATGTGGAACCATTACCGTATTAAATCCGGGTTCCGTTTCTATTCCTAAGGGCGGAAATCCAAATACTTATGCGATCCTGGAAAATGGTGTATTTACCATTTATTCCCTGGACGGCGAAGTAGTAAAAGAACTGAAGCTGTAAATGCTGAACGGTAACATAACATTTATAATGTGAAACTGAAAACGAAACTTAAAATGGAATGAATTTAGAACTGTGAGGACGAAGGATTGAAACAGACCTATGAACTGATCGCACCCTGTCATTTTGGGCTGGAAGCTGTATTAAAAAAAGAGATACTGGATCTGGGGTATGAGATCTCCCAGGTAGAAGATGGAAGAGTTACTTTTATTGGCGATGATGAAGCAATCTGCCGTGCCAATGTATTTTTACGCACTGCAGAGCGTATCCTGTTAAAAGCAGGCAGTTTTCGTGCAGAGACCTTTGAGGAACTGTTTCAGGGAACCAAAGCTATTGCCTGGGAAGAATTTATCCCGGAAGATGGAAAATTCTGGGTTGCAAAGGCTTCTTCTATTAAAAGCAAGCTGTTCAGCCCTTCCGATATCCAGTCCATTATGAAAAAGGCCATGGTAGAGCGGATGAAAGAGCATTACCATGTATCCTGGTTTCCAGAGGACGGGGCAAAATTCCCGCTGCGTGTGTTCTTATATAAGGATATTGTTACCATCGGCATAGATACCAGTGGTGACTCCCTTCATAAAAGAGGCTACCGTACTCTTACCAGCAAGGCGCCTATTACAGAAACACTGGCAGCAGCCCTGATCATGCTTACTCCATGGAACAAGGACCGTATTCTGGTAGATCCATTTTGCGGAAGCGGTACTTTCCCGATTGAGGCAGCCATGATGGCAGCCAATATGGCACCAGGTATGAACCGTTCCTTCTTATCTGAGGACTGGAAGAATATTATTAAGAGAAAATATTGGTATGAAGCCATGGACGAAGCAAACGACCTGTTAGATGATACAGTAAAAGTAGATATCCAGGGCTATGATATTGACGGGGATATTGTGAAAGCAGCCAGAGCCAATGCCCAGTCTGCAGGGGTGGACCACATGATCCATTTCCAGCAGCGTCCGGTAAACGCTCTCAGCCATCCGAAGAAATATGGTTTTATCATTTCCAACCCGCCTTATGGCGAGCGTATTGAAGAGAAAAAGAACC
>OGMN01002357.1_pt1 | contig 10942 bp, 9 predicted proteins | sample 1573211 | NCBI WGS metagenome assembly OGMN01 (sample SAMEA2581876, study PRJEB24529) | metagenome | biome: Human gut stool | place: China | collected 2011
TAGAAGCTATGTTCTTGAGATTAAGGAAATTATTTTTTCAGGGCTTATTTTTAATAACTATAATTTAGATGTAAAGTTTATATTTGTTCCTGTTGTATCAATCATTATTTTTTCGCTTTTAAGGATAAATGTAAGAATATCTATGGGAGTGAGTGTACTTTTAGCTTCGATTGTAGCTGTAGTCGTTCAAAAAGAAACGATTATGAATGTGGTAAAATATTTAGCTTTAGAGAAAATTATCAAAGGGGGAGGGGTTAAATCAATGCTGAATGCTTCCGCCCTCATAATTATTTCATGTGCTCTTATAGGAGTTTTAGAACAGCTGAATATACTTAGTTATATAAAAAATAAAATAATGAATGTAAAAAATAGAGCTGAGTTATTCAGAAATACGATACTTGTAAGTATTATAACAGGAATGGTAGGAGCTAATCAGACTATTGCAGTTATAATGACTGAAAATATTGTAGAAAAAGTTTATGATGAAAAGAAAGTTCACAGATTAGAATTGGCAAAAGATATAGAGAATTCAGCAATAGTTTTACCAGCAATTATACCATGGAATATAGCCTGTTATCTTCCATGCACAATGCTGGGAATTGGAAGCATAAAATTTATTCCCTATGCAGCATATATATACCTGATTCCAGCGTGTACTTACATATATTATAGATTTATTCTAAAGGAAAAAGAACTTTAAAAGAAAGGATAAGATTATGGAAGAAAAATTTGAAGTATCAGAGTTATTATCAGGAAGGCCAGACAGAGAGATTTCAGACAAAGAAAAAGATTGTTATGATATACTGGATGAATTAGATATTTATTATGAAAGAGTAGAATTTAATATCTTTCCTGAAACACTGGAAGATTTATGCAAATCAGATGAGAAATTGAAAATGCCTGGTATAAAAAATTTAATGTTTAAAACTAAAAATGGAAGTCAGTTTTTTTTACTGGTCTTAGCAAGAAGTGAAAAGTTGGATATAAAAGAATTTAGAGCAAAACATGGTCTTTCTAAGATAGAAATGGCAAAGGATGTCGACTTGGAAAAAGTTTTGAATACTCACTCTGGAGCAGTGAGCATAACAGAATTGATGTATGATAAAGATAATAAAATAAAATTATATATAGATGAGAAGCTTTTAGAGCAGGAATATATGCGTTTTCATCCAAATGAAAATTTAGCTACTCTTAAAATAAAGATGAAAGACTTTAAGGAAAAGGTGATTCCATATTTAAAGCATGAAGTTAATATCTTATAATTCAGAAAAGATTAGTTTAAATATAATATTGGTAAAAAAGGGGAGATTAAGATGGTAGAAATAAGAATGGCTGAAAAAGAAGATGTGGCAAAAATAGTAATGATCGAGAGGGAATGTTTTCCAGCAGCTGAAGCAGCAAAAGAGGAAGATATTTATAAAAGATTTGAAGCATTTGGAGAGAATTTTATAGTAGCAGTGGAAGATGGAAAAGTGATTGGTTTTGTAAATGGCTGTACAACAGATAAACCAGAACTTCCAGATGAATTATACCATAATCCATTATTGCATAATGCAGCAGGAGGTTATCAGACAGTATTTGGGCTTGATGTGCTTCCAGAATACAGAAAAAAAGGAGTAGCTGGAGAGTTGCTGAAACACATGATATCTTTGAGTAAAGCAACAAAGAAAAAAGGTATTATTTTAACTTGTAAAGATTATTTAATTGGATACTATGAAAAATTTGGATTTGAAAATCAGGGAGTATCTGCATCTTCTCATGGAGGAGCAAAGTGGAATAATATGTTTTTGAATCTTGAAAAATAGAAAAAAATAGAAGTAAAGATAAATATTTGAAAAAATATAAAATGCTTTTTAAGCATTGGCTGCAATACAACATAGGTATTTGACGTGATGTGAATAGAATAGTAATATAAAAGTAGTTAAATACAAATTTTAGCTACTTTTTTTAATTAATTTGGGAGGTTCTTATGACTGAGTTTGAAAAAATGATAAATGGACAGGAATATAATACTAAGGACAAAGAACTTAGAGCAATGAGCAGCAGAGCCAAGAATTTAATTAGAGAATATAATATGCTTCCTGCTGAGGATATAAATGAGAGAGAGAAGAAGATAAAAGAAATATTAGGAAAATGTGGAAAAAATGTCAGAATCAATCAGCCTTTTTATGTAGACTATGGATGCAATATTTCAGTGGGAGATAATGTTGTAATTAATATGAACTGCACATTTCTGGACACCTCTAAAATCATAATAGGAAACAATGTATTGATAGCTCCAGATGTAAAAATATATACAGCTGTTCATCCTTTAAGGGGAGAAGAGAGAATGATAATCAATAGTGATGGAAGTGTAGATATAAAAACAAATGCTTTATCTGTAACAATAGGGAATGATGTGTGGATAGGAGGAGGAACTATCATAATATCCGGGGTGACAATAGGAAATAATGTTGTCATAGGAGCTGGGAGTGTAGTGGCAAAATCTATTCCAGATAATGTAATAGCTTATGGAAATCCTTGCAAAGTGGTAAGAGAAAATAAGTAGATGATGTAAAAACTATAAAAAATTAAATAAGGAGGGGAAAATGAGTATGAAAATATTACTGATAGGAATTATGGTATTTTTTTCAATAACAGTATTTGGAGAAACAGGAGCTGAGAGAATAAAGTTTTCTTTTGAAGAGAAGGAAATAGTAGTGTTATTGAGAGATAATAGTGCAGCAAAAAGTTTGCTGGAACAGCTGCCATTGATATTGAAATTTGAAAATTATGGAGGAACAGAAAAAATAAGCTATCCACCTGAAAAGTTGGATATCAGCAAAGCACCTAACAACTATACTCCATCAGCAGGAGATTTGACATACTATGCCCCTTGGGGAAATCTGGCATTTTTCCATAAAGATTATAGAAATTCTGATGGATTGGTACCTCTTGGAAGGATTGAGTATGGAATTGAAAATCTGCAAGAAATCAATGGAGATTTTTCTGTAACAGTTGAAAGAATAAAATAACAGAAAAAGTTTATGAAAAATATATGTATATGAGCAATAATAATATGAGGGATTTATGAAAGAAAGATCGCAGTGAAATAAGAAAAAGTATAGAGATAATGCTGAAAAATTTTTAAGCCCATGTTTTAGAAAAAAATTCTAAAATCCATGGGCTTTTTATATTGGATTTTAAATCATTTTATAAACTCATCAAGCTCCTTCTGTTTCTCTTCCTCCTTGATAAACATCATCAAGAAAACTAAAAGAAGTATTACACATGGAATAAGAACAGCTTTTTCTAGAAATCGATTAGTGAGAAAATAACTTGCAACAGCACCAAAGAGAAAAAACAGAATAATTATAAAGCAAAGGAATCCTTTACCTTTTGCACTTTTATCTCTTTTTTTACGCCAGATAAAAAAATATTCAGTACCTGAACGCAAATTTCCTGTGCACATAGTTGTAGTAAGAGAACAGCCTTGAATTTTTCGAAATGCCTCAAACTGCATAGAGCATACAAAAGAAACGTTGATATTTACCAAAATATTATATTTCTGTGGGATAAAGGCATCAGCTATAAGCATTATCAGCTCAATAAGTATAATAACTTGCCGCCAGTGTATGTTGATATCTTGATTTTCTTTTTCTTGATAGTGAGACCTGACTCTTTCCACTAAAATTACAGCAAGTGCAAAAGCAATAATTGGAAAGATATATCGTATTGCATGTTTCCATTCTCTTTGAGCTAGATAGAGAGATAAAAATATCATGTTGCCTGTTTGAGCATTAGCAAATACTTCTCCACGACAAACATAGGTATACAAATCTAAAAAACCGCCAGAAAAAGCAAGCAGAGCACCAAGCAGAAAAGATTCTGACATTTGTCCATGACTTTTTTTCATTTAATTCATCTCCTCTTATTTTAAGGTATGAATGGGCAGTCGAACTTACAGCGAAAAGTTAAGTATCAAAGAGCTCTTTATAAAAATTATATCACAAAATAGATACTAGATATATAAACTATTTTTAAATGAAAAATTCTGTAAAAATAAAAAAAATATATAGTAACCTTGTATCTTATAAGTTTTAAATGATTATTATAAAGAATTATATAAAAAAGAGGAAATATGTATTATAATATAGATATGAAGAATAAAGTCTTATAAGGGTGAGTACAATGAAACAGACTAAAATAAATCTATTAAAAATAAAAGAACGGTTTAAAAAAGTTTTTCCAGTTATATTTGTTTCGCTTTTCCTCTTTTTTACACTGTGGCACTTTTTTGGAATAGGTAATACTATATTGCCTCCTTTTCTAACTTTGCTGTTTTTATTCAGATATCAGGAAGATTTTAATATAAAGAAACTTTTGAGAATGTATGGAATTATATTTGTTGTAGCACTTATGGCATTTCTGAGCAGAAGAAATCTTATACTTTGTGCATCTCTGAATTTTTTAGTTCCTTTTATGCTGGTGTATTTATTTACAAATAAATTTAATCCAAAAGCTTATTATATTTATGGAATGGAATTTATCTTTTTGCAGTTCATTCCCCTTCCATTAGAAGGATTTATACTACAGTTGGGAGCTCTACTCTATGGGGTTTCAGTTATTACTATAGCACTGTATGTTCATTCTAAAATAATCAAGAGAAAGAGAAATTATGGTACAGTGAGAAAAGGAATGAAAAATCTCACATGTCAAATTGAAAAATTGATAAAGAATGAAGATTTTTCAACTGAAGCAGAAGAACTTATGGAAATGATGGTTCATCTGAATCAGGTTATTTACTCGACACGAAATTACAAGTATCTAGCAACTGGATATGGAAAAATCAACTATTATTTTATGGTTATTTTTCAAAGATTCCATTATTTTATGAAGTATCTATCTGAAGAAAAGCAAGAACTTAATGCAGAAGATAAGGAATATCTTCTGCATTTAAGTGAGATTTTTACTCTTGTGGGAGAAAATCTAAATGAGAAAGATAACAGTTTTTTGAAAGAGAAAATTGAAGAATTTTTAAATGGATATGATTTGAGTTTGCTTAAAGAGAGAGAAGCAATAACAGCAATATTAGACGTTTTAAAATTTATTCTCTCTGAGATAGAAAAAACTTCTAAGTATAAAACAGAAAAGAAATGGCAGCTTCCAAATCCAGTTCATAAACCTGAAAGTATAAGAGAAATATTAAAATTAGATTTGTTTCAGGTAAGATTTGCAATTCGTCTTTCAATAACTTTGTGTATAGCTTTTTCTTTTGTGCAGTATACTAAACTGGATCACTCTTACTGGTATCCAATGAGTGTATTCTTTATGCTTATGCCTTATTCTGAGGAAAGTATTTTAAAAATAAATAATCGTATATTGGGAACAGTAATCGGACTTTTTATTGTATTCTTTATGGGAGTATTTTTTCAGGGAACAGTGGAAAGAGCAATTCTTATAGTTCTTCTAACTTCACTGATGTATTATTCCACTCCTACTTCATGGATAATGACTATGTATAGTACTTGTTTTGGAATGGTTCTTACAACAATGATTCTGCAAGTGGAACAGGCAGTTATTTTAAGGACAATGTATGTGGGAATGGCTGTTGTTACAGCATTTTTCATGAACTATTTTGTATTTCCGAATACAGTAAAAAGAGAATTTCAACATAATCTAAATCAGCTCTTTGATATAGATACTAAAATAATCAAGGAAATAACTAAAACTTTAAAGGGAAATATAGATTTTAATGTAGTTCGTGATTTGATTGTTCATTCAAATATGGTTTCCAAAGAGATAAAAACATATGTAAGCGAAAATTTATCAGAGGGAGAAAAGGAATTTTATCTGCATCTTCTTTCAATAAATCATAAGCTTATCATGGAGATGGAGCAGCTCAATGGATATATTTACAAGAATAAATCTGATATGGATTTAGAAAACAATATGATTATTCAGGAATTGTTTAATAACTTTGAAGAAGCTATAAATGAAATACAGAAAAATTATGAGAAAAATGAGTTATCTAATTTTCCAAAATTAGACAAAGAATTAAGATTTTCTAAAAAGTTAGATGACAAATTGTATTTTAATTTTCTGGCATTTAACTGCTTGAAAACAGTGGGACATTTGACAGAATATACTTCTAAAATTCATGCAGGTTCTCATTAGATTATAAAATATGGAAGTATATAAAAAATAATCTAAATAGAGTATAATACAGATAACAGCTTCAGAGATATCAGCTTTAGGAGGAAAATATGGTAGAATTGGCAAAATATTTTGATGATTTGACTAATAGTGAAAAGATAGTTTTTAACTATATATATAACCATCAAAAAGAAGTAATAAATATGAAAATAACTGATCTTGCCAGAGAAGCTTTGACTTCTAAAACAGTTATCATTAATATGGCGCAGAAATTAGGATTTTTAGGATATGCAGATTTTAAATATTATTTAAAAAGTGGTAATCTTCCTAAGAAAAATAAAAATAAATATGAAGAGCTAGAAGATGAATTAAAGGATAATATCCAAAAAACATTTTCTCTGGTAAATATAGAAAGTATAAAAGGGGTAATTAAAGAGATACAGAAGGCTAAAACGATTTATATAGCTGCCAGAGGAACAAGTAAATCTGTAGGTTCTCATTTGAATCATCTTTTACTTACATTAGGAATAAGATGTATATTTTTAGAAGATTATAACCTTACGTCTATAGTGAGCAGGACATTAGATATAAATGAAATGGTTATACTGATTTCACTTTCTGGAAAAACTGAAAAAATATTGGAAGTGGCTAATATAGCAAAATTAAGAAAGGCTAAAGTTATTTCAGTAACATGTTTTGATAGAAATCCTTTAAGTGATATAGCTGATTACAAACTTTATTGCGCTTCCCAAAGTTGTGATACAAAATTTAATGACAGTGTTTCAAGGATAGGAATGTTTTTAATAGTAGAAATGATAATAGCAATGTTGAAAGATAAAATGACCTAGGTCATTTTAAGTGACATAAGTAATGAGATAAGTGCTAGGTCAGCTGTTTTTTGTTGTACCTGTAATATAAGTATGATAACATGAAATCACTTAGGGGGAAACTAAGAGGATTTCATGTTTTTTATTTAAAAGGGAGGGAAAATGTTAAAAAAATACAGCGATCAAATACAAAAATTTGGACGATCATTGTTACTGCCAATAGGAGTAATGGCACCAGTAGGAATGATTTTGGGGATTACAGGAGCATTTGTGCAGTCATATATGATTGCTAGATTTCCAGGACTTGGCAATCCTATTATTAATACAACATTAGTGAGTTTGAGAACTATAGCTGGAACAGTTTTTGACAACATACCATTGATGTTTGCTATGGGAGTGGCATATGGTATGAGTAAAAGGGATAAGGGAATAGCAGTTTTTGCTTCTGTTCTGGGGTATCTTATTTTAATAATATCAATGAGTGTATGGTTGAGCGTAACAGGAAATATGGCAGCACCAAATGTAATGAGTCAAATGGGGCAGATAAAGGTATTGGGTATTCAAACATTAAATATAAATGCAATGGGTGGAATAGCAGCAGGATTAGTAGCAGCATGGGCAACAGATAAATTTTATAATTTAGAACTGCCAATAGCTTTTGCATTCTTTGCTGGAAAGAAATCAGTTTCTATAATATGTATGGGAATAATGCTGGTAATTGGAATTACATTACCATTTATATGGCAGTATTTTGTAACTGGCTTAACAGGACTGTCTGTTATATTTTTGAGTAAAGTCGGACCTTTTTTTACTGCTGCTGGAGAGAGATTATTTATACCATTTGGATTACATCATTTATGGAATGCTCTTTTTAGATTTACAGAAGCAGGAGGAAGTTATGTAATAGATGGAACTACTTATGTAGGAGTGGTGCCAACTATGAATCATGTATTATTTACACTTGGACCTAATAGTGAGTATTGGGCACTTATGCCGAAACTTACTAGGTTTATGGCTCAACAGCAAATGTTATGTACAATGTTTGCTTTTCCAGCAATAGCACTTGCCATGTATCATACAGCATATAAGGAAAATAAGAAAATGGTAAAAGGTTTGATGATTACATGTGTAATGACAGCATTATTAGGAAATGTAACAGAACCCCTTGAGTTTTCATTTGTTTTTATAGCTCCATTGCTATATGTTATTTATGCTTGTATCATAGGAATTGGAGCAGTTGCACTTTCTCTGGTAAATGTAGGAATAGGGTATATTCGTGGAACGATATTTGACTTTGCTATTTTTGGATTATTATATAAAGATACAAATTGGGTATCTTTCATAATTGTAGGATTAATATTATCAGTAGCTACTTATTTTATATTTAAATATTTTATACTGAAATTTAATATAAAGACACCAGGTAGAGAAGATGCTCCATCATTAGATAATACTTTAATAAAGGAAAAAAGATATAGTGAAATAGCAGATATAGTAATAGAAGGACTTGGAGGAAGAAGCAATATAGTTAATGTGGATAATTGCATTACAAGATTAAGAATAGATTTAGTAGATACAAAATTAGTAGATCAAAAAATATTAGAGAAATCAGGATATTCTGGATTATTTTTTCCACTGCCAAAACATATACATATTGTTTATGGACCATTAGTTGAATTTGTAAGAAATGCCATAGATGATAAATTAAAGAAATAATAAACTGAAAATAAGGAAGGTAAAACAGATGAAAAGAAAATCACATATTATAACTATAGCTGGAGCTGGAAGTGCTCGTGTACCTGCACTTTTGGGGAATTTAATAGAATATAAAGATAGATTTCCAGTAAGTAAAATAATTATGTATGATATAGACAATGAACGTATGGGACAAATGGAAGCTTATGACAGACTTGTATTAAAATGTTATTATCCAGAAGCAGAAATTGTATTTACAACAGATGCAGAGACTGCATATTCAAAAACAGATTTCATATTTTGCCAGATGCGTGTGGGTAAGGGAGAAATGCGTAGTAATGATGAAAAAATTCCATTAAAATATGGTCTTGTAGGTCAGGAAACATGTGGACCGGGAGGGTTTTCATATGGAATGCGTTCTTTACAGGGAATGAAAGAAATGGTGGAAAAGGTTCGTTCATATTCAAAAGAAACATGGATATTGAATTATACTAATCCAGCAGCTATAGTGGCTTTGGGGTTGGATCGTATGTTTCCTGAGGATAAAAGAATATTAAATTTATGTGATCAGCCATATTCATTATTAAAATCTTATGCCAAGATATTAGAAGTGGATCAGGAAGAGCTTGTACCTAAATATTTTGGACTTAATCATTTTGGGTGGTTTACTGATTTAAAAGATAAAGCTGGAAATGATCTTTTTGAAAAATTAAGAACATATTTAAGAGATCATGATTTTCAGCCGTTTAATGCAGAGCAAAGAGCAAAATCTTGGCTGGACACTTATGTGGGAGTAAATAAATATATGAAGTTTTTTGATGAATACATTCCAACTACATATATGCAGTATTATATGTTTGCTGATGAAATAGTAGAAGAATCTGATCCTGAATATACGAGGGCAGATGAAGCTAAAGATGGAAGAGAAAAAGAGGTATTTGAAACTTGTAAATCGGCAGAAGGCAAAACTACTATGAAAGGTATCGAGATGCTGACAAATAGTGTATTTGGAAAATTGATGGTGGAAGTTGCAGAATCAATAGCATATGATTTAAATAATCCTTTTGTTGTAATGGTGAAAAATAATGGACTTATAACTAATTTTCCAGCAGAAGCGATAGTGGAAGTAGATGGAACAATAGGAAAATGTAGGAGAAATAAAACCATTTTATAAAGGGCTTATGGAAGGACAGTATGCTTATGAATTATTAACAGTTGAAGCTTTTATGGAAAAAAGTTATACAAAAGCTCTTCAGGCATTAACATTAAATAGGACAGTAATAAGTCCTGTAAAAGCAAAAATGGTGTTGGATGACTTAATGAGTGTGAGCAAAGATTTTTGGGTTTTAGAAAAGTAACATATAAATAAGCTGACTATAAAGTTAGAATGATTTCTACTTATAAGTCAGCTTTTTTTTCATATTTTAATTATTTTTCGTAGGCTTCTAATTTTCTTACAGCTTCCCAAATTATTTCTTTAGTAACAGGGAAAGCAGATACATTTAAATCAGGAACATCTACAGCTTTTTGAATTACTCCCTTCATTTCCTTTTCACTTGTATCAAGATTTTTATACGATACAGGAAGTCCAATACTCTTATAAAATGGCATTATTCTATTGATTTCATAAGTTTTTCCATCTACCATAAGCAGTACAAGAACTCCATAAGAAACTATCTCACCGTGCAAATGACTGACTTCAACATGATGTATAGTGGAGAATCCATAGCACAGTGCATGAGCAATAGAACTGTTGTAGTCATTTATTACATAGTTTGAAACGATTCCAGTTGTAACAATTATAGCAAGGATTGTTTCTTCTAATTCAGTAGATACTCTATCTGCTTTGCAGTCATCAAGAGCTTTTTTCCCATATTTAACAAGGGGCTCCTGACATAGTTTTGATAGAGTTACTCCTAGAGCATTTGAATGATTCAAAGATTTACCCTTAGAAGAAAATTCAGGCTCATACCCCTTTGCCATAGTATCTCCAATTCCTGCCCACAGATATCTCTCTGGAGCCTCTGCAATTATTTTTGTGCTGATGAAAGTGTGTTCTGCTGGTGCAAATCTCCAGTATAGATTTTTAAAAGACCCATTTTCATTATACATTGCACAAACTGAAGTAACAGAAGCACAAGTTGAAGATATAGTTGGAAAAGTGAAAAGAGGTTTTTTTAATTGTCCAGTAAGACATTTACAGGTATCAATAGCTTTTCCACCTCCAAAGACAAAAACCATATCAGCTTCTATAACTGATTTTTCCTGTTTCAGTTTTTCAACAT
>OGMN01002360.1_pt1 | contig 10922 bp, 8 predicted proteins | sample 1573211 | NCBI WGS metagenome assembly OGMN01 (sample SAMEA2581876, study PRJEB24529) | metagenome | biome: Human gut stool | place: China | collected 2011
GGATTGCATACGGGAACTCTTCCGCAGTCGGAAGTACCGGCACAAGCGCACGCTCCGCCAACGCACCATGACCGATCTCACGGCGTCCCGGTCCTCTGGACGGTTTGGTTTCGCCTACGGAGTAGGACGGGAAGTTGTAATGGTGCATATATCTCTTGGATGTCTCATTCTCATCCAGTCCGTCGATCTTCTGTGCCTCGGACAGCGGAGCCAGTGTACAGATATTTAAAATCTGTGTCTGTCCACGGGTGAACATACCGGAACCGTGTACACGCGGCAGAATGTCGATCTCTGCTGCCAGCGGACGGATCTCGGTGATACCGCGGCCATCCGGACGCTTGTGATCTTTGAGGATCATCTTGCGGACAGTCTTCTTCTGGTACTGATATACAGCCTCACCCAGAACAGCCAGCCACTCCTCGTTATCAGCGAATGCCTCTTCCAGGCGCTCGGTGATTGCGCGGATATTCTCTTCTCTCTTCTGTTTCTCGTCTGTAAATACAGCCTCTTCCATCTCTTCCTGCGGAACCAGCTCACGAATCGCTGCAAACAGCTCTTCCGGAACTGCACAGCTCTCGTAGGAATGTTTCGGCTTGCCGCACTCAGCTACGATAGTGTCGATGAATTTGATGATCTCCTGGTTTACTTCGTGTGCCTTGAAGATCGCGTCGATCATGATGTTCTCCGGAACTTCCTTTGCGCCAGCCTCGATCATGATAACCTTCTCGCGGGTGGAAGCAACGGTCAGAGCCATATCAGATACTTTCTTCTGTGCATTGGTCGGGTTTACGATAAACTCGCCGTCGATCATGCCGATCTGGGTGGTCGCACACGGACCATCAAACGGGATATCGGAAATGCAGGTTGCGATTGCAGAGCCTAACATCGCGGTATACTCCGGGCTGCAGTCCTGGTCAACGGATAATACGAGGTTATTTAAGGTAACATCGTTGCGGTAATCCTTCGGGAACAGCGGACGCATCGGACGGTCGATAACACGTGCTGTCAGAACTGCGTTCTCAGATGCCTTTCCCTCTCTCTTGTTAAATCCGCCCGGAATCTTTCCGACCGAATACATCTTCTCCTCAAACTCAACGCTTAACGGGAAGAAATCAATACCGTCACGCGGCTTGTCAGAAGCTGTCGCGGTTGATAATACGGTTGTATCTCCATAATGCATAAATGCAGCACCATTTGCCTGAGCTGCCACACGGCCAACATCCACTGTTAAAGTTCTGCCAGCCAGTTCCATCGAAAAACTCTTGTACATCTCATATCTCCTTTCATCTTGTTTTGCAGAAGAACCTTCACATTCTCATACGCCGCTTTCGGTTCCAAAAGTGCCTTTCTGTGAAAAGTAATACCGAAACTACTGCTCTGCCCGCAAATATGTTTTTCCGCTTTACGGGTACAGCAGCGGTCTCGGACTTTTCTTCTACATAAACAACTAGGGTGGATTGCTCCACCCTATACGTTTTAATCTTAATTACTTTCTGATGCCTAACTTCTCGATCAGTGCACGGTATCCTTCCAGATCGGATTTCTTTAAGTAATCCAGAAGACCACGTCTCTGTCCTACCATCTTCAGAAGTCCGCGGCGGGAATGATGATCCTTCTGATTGGATTTTAAATGCTCTGTAAGCTCAGCGATTCTAGCGGTCAGAATTGCGATCTGAACCTCCGGTGAACCTGTATCGCCTGCTTTTCTTCCGTACTGTTCGATAATAGCTGCTTTCTTTTCCTTTGAAATCATTGTGATTTCCTCCTTAAAATTATTCTTACCGTATGCTAAGTTTATGTCGGAGTCGTCAAAAAACTGAGCACCGGCGGACTCATACGTATTTAGTATAACACAATATGTTTTCGGTGTAAATCATTTTATGCAGGTTTTTTCTCGATTTTATTCCCGTTTCTTCCTATGCTCCTGGTCCCACTGCAATATTTCCACCATTATCCCCCGAAGGACCTCCCGGTCCTGCCTGGGTCGGTGCCGCAGTCTCCGGCGCTTTCGTCTCCGCCTGCGTCGGCGCTGTGGTCGATGCCGGACCCGGTGCCTGTGTTTCTGCCGGTGCTGGCGCCTGCGTCTCTGCCGGAGCTGGTGTTTCTGCTGGCGCCGTGGTCTCTGCCGGCTTCGTCTCCGCCGGTTTTGCCGTACCGCTCGTCGTACTCTTCTCCGTACCAGGCAGATTGTAGCAGATCACCGGAGTTCCTGCCGAAATATTGTCAAAGATTGTCTTTGCAACACTCGGCGGCAGGTTGATACAGCCGTGGGAACCGCCCGTCTTGTAAATCGCACCGCCAAAACTGCTTCTCCACTTCGCATCATGCATACCGATACCATTATTGAACGGCATCCAGTAATTAACCGGCGTCCGGTAATTCTCACCCTTCAGGACCGCATTTTTCTGCTTATATGCCAGCGGATACGAGCCTGCCGGGGTTCCCCAGCCTTTCGCCAGGTTTCCAGATACGAAATCCGACTCTACCACCAGCTTTCCTTCTTTATAGAAGAAAAGGTGCTGTCCGGTCAGGTTGATCTCCACGTAAGTATCGCCGTAGTCATTTGCCCCATGGCTCGCCGCCTTCTGGGAATACTCCGGCTCACGCGTCGTACTCTCGCCGGAGGCAATGATCGCTGCCAGCGCTTCCGTCTCTGCCGCCTGGTTGATCTTCCAGCCATACGTTCCGCCGCTTACCTGAATCGTGGAACCATACGATGTTTTCAATGTTTTCGCTTTGTTTGAAGTATTGTGTGCTTTCGCCATCTCAGACACGTACTCCGACACCTTGGAGGAATCTACCGAAACACTTCCGTCTGCATTGGCAATCAGCCACCCATGAATCTGATCTCCATTTAAGGTCTCCGTCGAATCGCCAAACTGGTATGTCACGCTCATTTTCGCGTATTTATTCATCTTATCCAGCTGTTCTGCCAGAGATGCATCGTCTTTCAATACCGTCGGCTTCTTATAGACATCTGCTTCCTCCAGCGATAAATGATCCTGCAGATTCTCGATCGCACCCGTTACCGCCTGTGTCAGCTTCTCCGCCTCGACTGCCGTTCCTTCCTGTTCGGGCTCAATCGAATATCCCTGTCCGGACACATACTCAGAAATCTTTGCATTGACCGGTTCTACCGCTTTCTCCGGGTCTAAACACGATAAATTCCGGATCTGGCTTTCCAGCGCCGCATCGTCATACGCCACCATCGTTCCGATCGTATATTCTTCCTGTTTCATATGCCACAGCCATGCGAACGGGTTCTGCGCCGCTACCATCTTTTCCAGACTGCCGTCAAACTCCGCATGCAGCTTGATATCGGTTCCGGCAATGGTTTCTGTCTGATTATTTCTCTCAGTAATCGTCAGTGTGTAACCATTCACACCTTCCGCAATCAGTTCCTGCACCTCTGCCGCTGTCTTTCCAGACGCGTCAACACCGTTGATCTGCGTATTCGGAAAGAAACGAGTCTTATATTTCTGGGACATTCCCGCATAGACACCTCCGGCTGCCACGAGCAGAATGCCCGCCGTGCAGGCAGCGATCCATGCCGTCTTTTTACCGGTTGTTTTTCTATGCTCAGCTTTCAGAGCTGCCTTTTCCGGGGTAGTTTCCGTCCAGGATGCCGTCCTTCCGGAATCCTGTCCCCGCTGCGGCGCCGCATGGGCTGCCTCCCGCCCTGTGCCCGCGCTCTGATTTCCACGGGCGCGGCTGCGCTTTCGACTGGCTGTCTCCTCCGGCTCTTTCTCCGGCAGGCGTTCCGGCTCTTCCCACCGGTTCTGATCCTGACTCTCTGGCTGGTGTATGTTTTCCATATCCAACTCCGCTTCTCTCAGGATCCGTTCTTCCATATCCCGGTCGAAATAATCATCATCCAAATAGTCCTCATCCGGCTCATCCAGATAATCTTCATCTTCCAGTACAATCTCCCGGCTATTCATCGCCGTATTTCGTCTCACCGGTTCCCGCCCATCTTCGCGGCTGCCGGAACGTGAATTTTTATTCAAATTCCCGTTTCTATCTGTCATCTTCCTATTCTCCCTTTAAAAATCCAATACGGGTTCCTATTCCCGGAAGGACCTGCCATTCAAGGAATGATTTTATCATTTGGCATATTTTTCCGGCAAAAATCCATGCCATCTGTGTTGCTGGTCCTCCATCGTCCTATTGTATATAAGTTTTAAACGGAAGTCAACTTACAAAACTCTGTCATTTTCTGGTATATTCTGTTACGTTTCTGTTCACGGGTAGACACTTTTGGAACCGAAAGTGCCGTAAGAAAACGTGGTGGCAGCAGGAATTTGCCGTATTTAAATGCGAAGCCACGGCAAATTCCGTTACTGGGCACGTATGCGTGAACAGTAACTATATTCTGTTACAGAACGCGTAATGGGACGTAATTTTCTATGAAACAGAAACAAAGAGCTGCCGAGCCGCATTTTTATGTCAGCCCGACAGCTCTTTTCTATTTTTGTCCTGTCCGTATTCTATTTCTCCAGCTTTCCGAACAGTCCTTTCTTCTTATGTTTCTCGCCCTCCGGTGCAATTCCGTTCATGGCATCGTCAAACTTGCGAAGCGCTTCCTTCTGTGCCTCGGTCATGCGCTCCGGAACCTGTACCACCAGCGTCACGAAATGGTCGCCGCGCACGTTGCGATTACGCAGAGACGGAACACCTTTTCCTTTCAGACGGACTCTCGTATCTGTCTGGGTTCCCGGTTTGACCTCATACTCTACCTCGCCGTCCACCGTCTTGATGCGGATCGGACCACCGAGTGCTGCTTTCACGAAGGAGATCGGCACGGTTGAGTAGATCGTTGTATCCTGACGCTTGAAGATCGGGTGCTGGGATACCACTACTTCTACCAGCAGATCTCCGCGCGGACCGCCGTTGGTACCCGGTTCGCCATTGCCGCGGTCACGCAGCATCTGACCGTTGTCGATACCTGCCGGGATCGTCACTTTGATCTTCTTTCTCTTCGCTACATAGCCGGTTCCGTAGCAATCCGGGCATTTATCCTTGATTATCTTTCCGGTTCCGTTACAATCCGGACAGGTCTGTACATTCTGAATCTGACCAAAGAACGACTGCTGCGTGTACATGATCTTGCCTTTACCGTTACATTTCGGACAGGTCTGCGGCTGGGTTCCCGGTTTTGCACCCGTTCCATGACATTTCTCACAGGTTTCCTTTAAGTTTAACTCCAGCTCTTTTTCACAGCCGAAGATCGCTTCTTCAAAAGTAATCCGCACACTGGTACGCACATCTGCGCCGCGCATCGGTCCGTTGCTTCTGCCGCCGCGGCTGCGTCCGCCGCCAAAAATATCTCCGAAGATATCTCCGAAAATGTCTCCCATATCGCCGCCGTTGAAATCAAAACCACCGAATCCGCCAGCGCCGCCTGCACCGCCGTCAAAAGCCGCATGGCCGAACTGATCATACTGACGTCTCTTCTCCGGATCACTCAGTACGCTGTAGGCCTCCGATGCCTCCTTAAATTTATCGGCTGCCGCCTGATCGCCCGGATTTGCATCCGGATGATACTTTTTGGCCAGGGTTCTGTATGCTTTTTTGAGTGTCGCATCGTCCGCATCCTTCGGGACGCCTAAGACCTCATAGTAATCTCTCTTACTCTCTGCCATTTCAGCTCTTCCTTCCCAAAATCCGCCGGTACATTTGACCGCATCCGGCAGAGTTTCTATCGTATCTATTTATCTTCCCAAAACGTAACTGTTCAGTACCTTCACAGTCACGCGCAGTAAATGCGCAGACCTACTGAACAGTTACCCCACAACCTACAAATGGGGGTCTGCCGCAGATTCCTGCGACAGCCCCTCACTGCGTTTTTCTATTGATACCCCGATGCCCCGGATTGCTCCGCACTACCTGCTCCCGCAATCCTCAAAAGCATTCGTAATCCGCTCATTTTTCTTTGAAAAATGGCTGCCTATTATATTATACCTCTTTAAAGTCGCCGTCAACTACATTATCGTCGTGCGGTGCACTTCCTGCATCAGCTGCACCCTGAGCACCGCCCTGTGCTCCTGCTGCGCCAGCTGCCTGTGCCTGCTCGTAAACCTTGCTGAAGAGTGCCTGTGCGCTGTTCATCAGTTTTTCCTTACCAGCCTTGATTTCATCAATCTGTGCATCGGTCATCTGGTCGATCGGAGCTTTGTTGATAGCTTCTTTCAGTGCATTTAAGTCAGCTTCTACGGCTGCTTTATCGTTTGCATCGATCTTATCGCCTACATCCTGCAGAGCTTTCTCGGTCTGGAATACCATGGAGTCAGCTTCATTTCTTGCATCGATGCCCTCTTTTCTCTTCTTATCCTGTGCCTCGTACTCAGCTGCCTCTTTGACTGCCTTATCGATATCGGAATCGGACATATTGGAACCAGAGGTAATCGTGATGTGCTGCTCTTTGCCTGTACCAAGGTCTTTTGCAGATACATTTACGATACCGTTTGCATCAATATCGAAAGTAACCTCAATCTGCGGAACACCTCTTCTTGCCGGAAGAATGCCATCCAGACGGAAGGTTCCCAGTGTCTTGTTGTCCTTTGCGAACTGTCTCTCGCCCTGTACAACGTGGATATCAACAGCGGTCTGGTTATCAGCTGCGGTAGAGAAGATCTGGCTCTTCTTGGTCGGGATTGTGGTATTTCTCTCAATCAGTCTGGTTGCTACGCCACCCATAGTCTCGATGGACAGTGACAGCGGAGTTACATCCAGAAGAAGGATATCACCGGCACCGGCATCGCCAGCCAGCTTACCACCCTGGATAGCTGCACCGATTGCTACGCACTCATCCGGGTTTAAGGATTTGCTCGGCTCTTTACCAGTCAGACGTTTTACTTCTTCCTGTGCTGCCAGCATACGTGTGGAACCACCTACCAGAAGTACTTTGCTTAACTCAGAAGCAGTGATACCAGCATCTTTCAGTGCGTTCTGTACCGGAATTGCGGTTCTCTCGATTAAGTCTCTGGTCAGTTCATCAAATTTAGCTCTGGTCAGGTTCATATCCAGATGCTTCGGTCCCTCGCTGGTTGCAGTGATGAACGGAAGGTTGATATTGGTTGTAGTTGCGGAAGAAAGCTCTTTTTTCGCTTTCTCAGCTGCTTCTTTCAGTCTCTGAAGCGCCATCTTATCAGCGGAAAGGTCTACACCCTCTGCTTTCTTGAACTCGTCGATCATCCACTGGGTAATACGGTTATCGAAATCATCGCCGCCCAGATGTGTATCGCCGTTGGTTGCCAGAACCTCGATAACGCCGTCACCGATCTCGATGATGGAAACATCGAATGTACCGCCACCTAAATCATATACCATGATCTTCTGCTCTTTCTCATTATCAAGGCCATACGCAAGCGCTGCTGCCGTCGGCTCGTTGATAATTCTCTTTACATCCAGACCAGCGATCTTACCTGCATCCTTGGTTGCCTGACGCTGTGCGTCGTTGAAGTAAGCCGGAACAGTAATAACTGCCTCGTTTACCTTCTCGCCCAAGTAGCTCTCTGCATCTGCTTTCAGCTTCTGCAGAATCATCGCGGAAATCTCCTGCGGCGTATATTTCTTGTCATCAATGGTTACTTTGTAGTCGCTGCCCATGTGTCTCTTGATAGAAGAAATGGTCTTCTCAGCGTTGGTAACTGCCTGACGCTTTGCCGGCTCGCCGACCAGTCTCTCGCCTGTCTTTGTAAATGCCACAACGGACGGTGTGGTACGGATACCTTCTGTATTTGCGATAACAACCGGTTTACCACCTTCCATAACGGCTACACAACTGTTTGTTGTACCTAAGTCAATACCGATAATCTTGCTCATAGTTATTTCCTCCTGAAATTATCTTTTTCTGGCAGTTCTCTTTCTCCCCATGGGAGTTAAATTCTGCCGCCTGTCTGTCTATATTATATCAAATCAACCACCAGCACCGAATTCTGGGTGCCAGCTGTTTACGTGTTACCTATTTTAATTTGCCACTTTTACCATGCTGTGGCGAACCACGCTGTCGCGGTATACATAGCCTTTCTGGAACTCCTCGGCTACCACATTCTCACCCAGGTTTTCATCCTCAATATGCATCACTGCATTGTGGAAGTTCGGATCAAATGGCTGACCAACCGCTTCGATTGGCTTTACACCTGCATCACCCAGTGTTTTTACGAGCTGCTTGTAAACCTTATCCATGCCCTCGGCGAAAGCACTTTTTTCTTCGCCCTCCGGGATGGTCGCCAAACCACGCTCGAAATTGTCCACCACCGGGAGAATCTTCTCGATGATGTCCTTTGCGCCAATCTCATACATCGCTGATTTTTCTTTCTCCGTTCGTTTTCGGAAATTGTCAAATTCAGCCATCGTGCGCTTCAGGCGATCCGTCAGCTCCTCGATCTGCTCATCTTTCTTATCCTTCTTTTTGGAGAAAAATCCTTTTTTCTTGTGCGTCTTCCGAAGAAGCTTCCTTTTCCTTCACTACCTCAGCTTCTGCCTGGGTTTCTGTTTCTTTTACCTGCTCCTCATTTGCTGCCTCGGCTGCTTTGGAATCTATCTCTGTCTTTGCCATGTCTCTCACCTCTTTATTTTGCACATCCGTGCTACTCGGTATCTTTATGATTGAATGTCTGATCGAGCTGGCTCTTTAATGAGCGCAGGGTCGATACAACTTTGTCATAATCCATTCGTTTCGGTCCAACGATTCCTATCGTTCCCCGAAGTCCGTCCCCCAATTCATAATTGGCAGTAACGATACTGCAGTCCTTCATCGACTGCACCTGTGTCTCACTTCCGATGTAGACCTGAATCTCATTTTTCTTATCGCTGTCCGCATCGTCCTCGGTAAGAATCTCTCTCCAGAGGTCTTTCTGCTCCAGTGTCCCGATGAGCTGGCTGGCTTTCGCACCATCGCTCAGTTCCGGATATTTGAAAATGTTCGTCGTACCTTCGGTGTAAATCTGTAAATCTTCCTCGCCGGAACGAATCGCCTCGGCCACCTCGCTTAGTACCACATCCACGATGTGGCTGCGCTCGCCTGCCTGCCCTTTCATCCGGGTAATGACATCCAGATTAATCTGCTCCATCGTCAATCCGTTGAGACCGCTATTTAAAAGAATATTCAGATTCAGGATGTCCTCATCAGTCAGCTCCGCATCGAGTGCCACAATCGAGTTCTTGATAATGTTGCCTTCTAAAACAGTGACAATCAGGAGTTTCCCGGCTTCCACTCTGGAAAGCTGTATAAACTTGATCTTCGTCTGGTGATACTGCGGTCCGCTGATCAGCGTCGCATAATTCGTATTGCTCGCCAAAAGCTTTGCCATCTGCTTTAACAGAAGCTCCACCCGATCCACTCTCTGGATGACCATATCACGCACCTGCGTGACCTCCGTCTCTTTCTCATGAATCAACTGATCCACATAGAAACGATATCCTTTATCTGAAGGAATCCGGCCTGCCGATGTGTGCGGCTGAATGATATATCCCAGTTCTTCCAGATCCGACATCTCATTTCGAATCGTCGCCGAACTGAGTTTCAAATCGGAATACTTGGAGATCGTTCTGGAACCAACCGGCTCTCCGGTCTCCAGATAGTTCTGGATAATCGCTTTCAAAATCTTTTCTTTTCTCTCATCCAGTTCCATCCAATCTCTCCTTCCGTGCATCCGCTTCCGCCGGTCTCTTAAACCCGCTCTGGAAGTTTTTTGTTAGCACTCAATCTATCAGAGTGCTAATATCTACAGTTCATACTATATTACTTACGCAAGTATTTGTCAATGATTTTTTTCGGTTTTTAAAAAAAATTTTTTCTTCTTTTTTCGAATAAAATTTTTCATTCTGCATACCCTGTTTTTAGGCACGCTGATTTTCACACTTTCTATAGGTAGAAACTCACTCACCCGCTTTCCTGTTTGCGTCCGAACAAGCTTTCGACTTGTCGAACCTCCGACCGCTCCCAGAGCCCTATTTCAGGCTCTCCGGCTTGACATTTAACATTTTTGTAATATAATAGTAACAAATTATAACATTTGTAAACGCATTGCAATATTTGTGAGATACACAATCGTTGCGATGAGACAAATGAATCTAAATTGAAATGAGAGGTTTTTATTTGATGAATATGATGAACACCATGCGGCGCGGACTTGCCACAACGGCAATGAGCCTGGTCTGTCTCATGGCAGGCACCATGAATACACTGGCAGCCACAGATGCCGGAACTGAGCTTGTCTCCCAAATAGATGCGGCAGCCGGTGAAGAAACAAACGGCATTTCCACCGAAGCAGCCCAGACACCATCTGGTCCGGCTTCCGATCCGGAGCTGATTAGAAAGCAGACAAACGCTGCTGCGGAAGAAGCGGCTGACACGAACGCTTCCGAGGCAGAAGTCGCTGCATTTTCAAATGAGTCTGCACAAGTGGAGGCAGAGAACGCTGGCGAAGCTGCAATGACTGAAAATACTGACACAAATGCTGCTGCCGAGGCACAGGAAGCAGAGGCACCTGCTGAAATCTACGCCGGACGTTTTACGACAACTGCTTACTGCAGCTGCCGCAGATGCTGCCGTGGTGGAAAGAACCGCACTAAATCCGGCACCATTCCGCAGGCAGGACATACCATTTCCGCCGACTTGCGCGTATTCCCGCTCGGAACTAAACTCCGCATCAACGGCGTTGTCTATACCGTTGAGGACAGCGGCAGCGGCATCCGCGGAAACAAACTGGACATCTTCTTCAATTCCCACAGTCAGGCACTGCAGTATGGAAAGAGAAGCGCCGATGTCTATATTGTCCGATAATTACATTGATTTTAAGCAAAAAAGGGTCTTGCAGATAGAAAATCTTTCACCTGCAAGACCCTTTTTTTATAATTCTTATTTGTAACTGTTCAGTACCTTCACAGTCACGCGCAAAAATCCATTAAAAATTGCC
>OGMN01002361.1_pt1 | contig 10922 bp, 6 predicted proteins | sample 1573211 | NCBI WGS metagenome assembly OGMN01 (sample SAMEA2581876, study PRJEB24529) | metagenome | biome: Human gut stool | place: China | collected 2011
TATCTTTTCTTCGGGGCGATGGTCTGCCTCTGGAAGCACGTTCCCCTGGCAGCGCTTTTGACAGGCTTAATATTTACGATTATGCCGACGGTTGATTTTCTGAAAACAGAAATCCTCAAGGAGCATTTTCTTCCTTGGGATATGCTGCTGGCAAAAAATGCAGACAGCTTCACCACATTTCTTTCTGCGCTGAAAATCCCCACACCGTTATGGTGGCTCTGGGGCGGCACGGTGGCATATCTTGCGGTGCTTGCGATTCTACGTCCGACACTTCCAATCGCATGGAAAAAACGCGTGCTTGGTGCGCCGATTCTATTGGGGTGTCTGTATCTTTGCACCATGAACGGCACCGTACGAGCCGATTACAGCCTGTTGGGGCTTTCCTCCGAGGCACCGACCGACCAGACAAAAAACTACACCGAAAACGGCTTTCTGACCGCTTTTGTGCTAAACCTTTCTTCCTTAAACATGGGTGACCCGGATAATTACAGTGAGAGATATTTGGAAAAGGCATTTGCACAATATCAGCCGGACGAAGCTAGCGGCGCAGATTTCCAGAATCCCGATGTCATTGTGATTCTTTCGGAATCCTTCTGGGACCCTACCACGCTGAAAAACGTGAGCTTTACAGAGGACCCGATTCCCAATTACCGCAGGATTCTTGCGGAAAACCACGGCGGCAGCATGGTTTCCTGCACCTTCGGCGGCGGCACGGTGCGTCCCGAATTTGAGATTCTGACCGGCATGACTACAAGTATGCTGCCCTCCGGCAATGTGCCGTATCAGCAGTATGTATTCAACAATATTTATTCCTATGCACGCGAATTTAAGAATAAGGGCTATGATACCGTTGGGATTCATACCTATCAGAAGGAATTTTATGAACGCAACCGTGCCTATCCCCTGCTTGGCTTTGATGAAATGCTTGGGGAGTATGATTTACACGCAGAGCAGCATTTCAACAGCGGTCCCTTCCTGACAGATGAAAGCCTTGTGGAGGAAATCATGTATCAGCTGGAGCAGCCGCATGAAAAAGGCGTTTTCATTCAGGGCATTACCATGGAAAACCATGGGCTGTATCTGAATAAATTTGACCCCTCCGAATGGAATATTGATTTTACCTCCGATGCGCTTTCGGAGGAGGAAAGCAACCTGCTGCACAATTACTGCAAGGGCGTTTCCGATTCGGATGCACAGCTTGGCAGATTGTATGAGTACGTGATGAACAGAGAAAAGCCGACCGTTGTGCTTTGGTATGGCGACCACCTGCCGACGCTGGGGAACGATTTCGGTGTTTATGCCTCCACCGGCACAATCACCTCCACCACTGCCGCAAACTGGACAGAGGAAGAGAAATATCAGATGTTCTCCACGCCCTATGTTGTATTCAGCAATTACGATACAGGGCACGAATACCGCGCAGACGGCACACCCGTTTCGCCGTATCTGCTGACAGCACTGATGTATGATTACATCGGCGCACCGGAAACACTGCGGAGCAACTTCCTTCTGGATTTATATGCGCATTGCCCTGTCATCAGCCCGTATTACAATCTTTATTCCGAGGGCTGTGATGAGGAAACGAGAAACAAATATATCAAGCTGCATGAGCTGCTGACGTATGATGATTTGATGGGAGAACAATATCTGACGAAAAAACTTTTACCACAGGAGCAAAAGCAGGAATAAAAACAGAAAATTAAGAACCTTCTGATTAAACACAAAATCGGAAGGCTCTTTTTCTTTTGAACCCTGTTTTTGGCAAAAAACTCTTGACTCTGCAGTAGTTGTAGCGTTTAATGTAAACATATAAATTTTATGTATTTTTACAAAAGCATATACCATGTACAAAAGATTTTTTAAAGCAACGAAAGGAGTTCCCTATGGAAAGAAACCTTACCACCGGCAATGTCGGTAAAAATATACTCATATTCTCCCTGCCCTATCTGCTTTCTTATTTCTTACAGACGCTTTACGGCATGGCAGATTTATTCATCATCGGGCAATTTGACGGGGTTGCTAGCACAACCGCCGTTTCCATCGGCTCCCAGGGGATGCACATGCTGACCGTTATGCTCATAGGGCTTGCGATGGGGACAACCGTCAGCATTGCGCGCGCAGTGGGCGGCAGAAACCATAAGCAGGTTTCAGAAAACGTCGGCAACACTGTGACGCTCTTTTTTGGGCTTTCCATTGTGCTGACGGTCGTGCTGCTGCTTCTGGTGCGCCCGATTGTCGGTGTAATGTCCACCCCTGCGGAGGCGGTAGACGGCACAGTTGCATATCTGACCATTTGCTTTCTGGGGATTCCCTTTATTACGGCATATAACATCATCAGCTCCATTTTCCGTGGCATGGGTGACAGCAAAAGCCCGATGTATTTCATTGCGATTGCATGTGTGGCAAATATCGCACTGGATTATCTTTTCATTGGCGCGCTTGACTTCGGTCCTGCGGGTGCGGCACTCGGCACAACCCTTGCGCAGACCATCAGTGTAGCGGTTTCTCTGTTTATGATTCTGAGGCGGAAAAGCATTTCTCTTTCCAAGGGGGACTTCCATCCGCGCCGCCCTGTTGTGGGGCAGATTTTGCAGATTGGTGTACCTGTTGCCCTGCAGGACGGGCTAATTCAGATTGCGTTTATCGTGATTACGATTATTGCAAACCGCAGAGGGCTGAACGATGCGGCGGCAGTCGGGATTGTAGAAAAAATCATCGGGTTTGTGTTCCTTGTACCTTCCTCTATGCTCTCGACCGTTTCGGCACTGGGGGCGCAGAATATCGGGGCAGGCAAGCCGGAACGCGCTGTACAGACCCTACGCTATGCCATCTGCATTACCGTTGGCTTCGGGCTTTGCGTCTGCATCGGGGTACAGCTCTGCGCGGAACAGCTTGTCGCACTCTTTACCGACCGACAGGCGGCAGGCGGCGCAGAGGTCATTCGCTTCGGCGGACAATACCTGCGCAGCTATATCCTCGACTGCGTTTTTGCAGGGATTCATTTTAGCTTCAGCGGCTATTTCTGCGCCTGCGGCAAGTCGGTTCTTTCCTTCCTGCACAACATCAGTTCGGTTTTGCTTGTGCGTGTACCGGGGTCCTATCTTGCTTCCATGCTCTTCCCCGATACGCTGTTCCCGATGGGGTTGGCATCGGCAGGCGGTTCTCTGCTTTCCGTAATGCTCTGCATCCTTTTCTATCTGAAATTTTGCCGAGAGAAAAATCCGGCAGCAGAGAGCGCATGAGGTTCATGGAAATTCTATGAAAAATTTCTGATGGAGATTTCCATTCCTGTCAGATGAATTTCCGAATAAACAACAAAAACGCCGTATCAGAGAACAATCTTCTCTCACGGCGTTTTTTATTTATGCGTATCAAAAAATTTTACACCAATGCCGAGACTGCGGCAAAAAATGCTTCTACCTCCGCCATTTCGGGGAAGGTTGCCATATAGAACTGATTGCCCATGGCAACACTCAGCGCATCCGGCAGGCGACCGGACATACGGACAGCATCCCCATAGCGCGAGAGGATTTCTTCGTGGCTGAGCTGATACTGCTTGCCATCCCTTCTGCCGACATAGGCGCAGAACGCATGCGCGCCCTCCGGCTTTGTGGAGCGGTCGAAGGCAATCATATCCGCCCAGATTTTATAGACATCCGTACTGTTTGCATAGTCCATCATATCGGGGCCAAAGCCGCCGCAGGGACGCATATTGACCTCAAGTGCCATAATTTCGCCCCTCCTGCCTAATCCCTTCTGATCCTGACGCAGGCGGAAAAACTCAAAATGCACAAAGCGGCTTTTCACGCCAAAGGCTTTCACCGTGGCGCGTCCTGCCCGTTTGGTGTCCTCAGGCAAATCCTTCACGATATAGAATTTGCAGTCATCGCTTTGGTTGACCATATCCATGATGGAGCCGGGGGTTACGTTGCCCGTTTCAAAAAGAATATTCCCCTTGGAATCAATAATGGCATCATAGGAGCAGACCTCACCATTGACAAACTCCTCCATGATATAGACAACCCCTTCGTGACGCTGCTTATAGAACGCCGCAAGCTCCTCGTCATTCGTAATCTTGAAATTATGGGAGGCACCCACGCCGTTATCCGGCTTTGCCACAACGGGATAGCCGGCCTCGGCAACAAAGCGGCGGCAGCCCTCCATGCTTTCCACAAGGGGATAGCGCGCGACGGCATATCCTGCACCTGAAAGCCCGTGGTGATATTGAAATCCGTCCGCAGCTTAGCATCCTGCTCCAGCCAGTATTCGTTATTGCTTTCCAGCCAGTCAATCCGCCCGTATTTGAAGGCAAAAAAGGCAACCGCACGATAGACCTCATCATAATTTTCCAGACTGCCAACCTTGTAATATTCGTGCAGGCTGTTTTTCACATTCTCATCCAGCTGCTCATACGGTTCATCGCCAATGCCCAGTACGCGCATGCCGTTTTCCTTCAGCTCTTTACAGAATTTCCAATAATTTGTTGGGAAATTCGGGGAAAGAAATACAAAATTTTTCATAGAACGTCCCTCCTGTTATCTTTTGTTCGGATTGCGCCTTATTCAAACAGCGTTTTCATAAAAAACGGAATCTGCTTTTCCCAGCTTGCTTCACAGTGGGTTCCCCGCGGAACAATACGACTATTGAGCAGAACACGCTTTTCTATCAGCAATGCACTGACTTCCGCAAAGAGACTGCGGCTATGCGGATGATCGGCAAATTCCAGTGCGCCGTAATCCATATAAAGCACAGTATTTCGTTTCACTCTGGCATGCCGAATCATCGCCTTGACCTTTTCCGCATCAATCCAGAGTGAAGGTGAGAGTGCCGCGCCGCGCGAAAAGACCTCCGGATACGCCAGAAGCCCATAAAGTGTCATAAGTCCTCCCATAGAGGAGCCTGCCAGAAAGGTATGCCTGCGGTCTGCCTTGGTGCGGTACTGGGTATCTACTGTCCGCTTGAGAACATGGACAATCCAATCCATAGTGATATCCCCGTTGCCGATAATTCCGCCCGTTTCCTCTGTGGTAAACGAAAAAGGGGCATATTCCTTTAGTCTGCCATAATCAGGCGCGCGGCTCGATTCCAGCGCAACCACCATCAGCTTTCTGCCGCTTTTCTGCAAATACTGCTCCATCCCCCAGCTTTTGCCGTAGGTAGCATCTTCATCATAAAAAACATTATGCCCATCAAACATGTATAAAACAGGATACTGTCGCTTGGGCTTCTCGTAATATTCATCGGGCAGGTAGATATAAACCCTCCGCCGCTCCATGCCATGCTCCCCGGGTGCCCAAACGGGAAATCGCTCAATCATACACCTCACTCCTATCTTTTCTGAGTATAGCACAGGTCTCCCTATTTTTCACGCAAAATCAACGGCTTTCTTGCAAAAACAGAAAATCTATCATAATTTATCTATAGAATTTCCGAATTATTTTCTAGGACAAAAACTAATATATCGAAATAATTTATTGTTTTCTATAGAAAAATTTTTATTGTATTTTTTAAAAAACCTTGTAGATTCAAATAAAACATGATTTTTCATCATTTTGTCATATATTCAATTTTTTTATCGTTTTCTCTTGACAGACGGCACTATGATTGATATATTCTATAAATATAAAACATCGTGCAAAGCACTTGTTTTTGTATGATAAACAAATCCAGATAGAAGGAGTGAGAACTTTGATCACTTATAACGACAAAACCAATCTTTTGGAACTCAGACGCTATAAATACAGCCTTCAGGATATTCCTGAGCCCAACCTGTATCGTGATAACTACAGCTATGACGAAGTGCCAAAGGTTACGTTCAACTACCGTCAGGTACCCATGAATGTGCCTGAGGAAATCTGGCTGACAGATACCACCTTCCGTGACGGACAGCAGTCTCGCGCTCCCTATACGGCAAAGCAGATCGCAACACTGTATGATATGCTGCACCGCTTAGGCGGCCCCAAGGGCAAAATCAGACAGTGCGAATTTTTCCTGTATAGCGAAAATGACCGCAGGGCGATCGAAGCATGCCGCGAGCTAGGCTATGAATTCCCCGAAATCACAGGATGGATTCGTGCCACAAAGGAGGACTTCAAGCTGGTCAAGGAAATGGGGATGCCCGAATGTGGGATTCTGGTTTCCTGCTCCGACTATCACATTTTCAATAAGCTGCACAAAACCAGAAAGCAGGCAATCGACGGCTATCTGGAAATTGTAGAGGCTGCTCTGGATATGGGCATTACCCCTCGCTGTCATTTTGAGGATGTCACAAGAGCCGATTTCTATGGCTGCGTGGTTCCCTTTGCAACAGAGCTGAAAAAGCTGATGGATAAATATCAGCTGCCCGTAAAAATCCGCTTCTGTGATACGATGGGCTACGGCGTGCCTTACCCCGGTGCTACCCTGCCCCGTTCTGTCGGCGGTATCATTTATGGTGTAAACCACTTTGCGCAGATCCCTTCCGAATTACTGGAATGGCATGGGCATAACGATTTCTATAAGGCGGTTGTCAATTCCACAACGGCATGGCTGTATGGCTGTTCCTCCGTAAACTGCTCTCTCTTGGGCATCGGGGAACGCACAGGCAACACCCCTCTCGAAGCAATGGTAATGGAATATGCTTCCTTGAGAGGAACATTAGATGGCATGGACCCTACCGTGATTACGGAAATCGCAGAATTTTATGAAAAAGAGCTTGGCTATAAAATCCCCTCTCGCACCCCTTTCGTCGGGCGTGACTTTAATGTAACCAGAGCCGGTATTCACGCAGACGGCGTTGCGAAGGATGAGGAAATTTATAACATCTTCAATACAGCAAAGCTGCTGAACCGCCCCCTCAGCGTAGAGGTCAACAAAAACTCCGGTCTTGCCGGCGTTGCATACTGGCTGAACCAGACATTGCATCTGGAGGGCGAAAGCAAAATCAGCAAGAATGACCCTCGCACCGCTATCCTCAAGGAATGGGTAGATAAGCAGTACAGCGACGGGCGTATGACCTTCATCAGTGAGGAAGAGATGGAGGCAGCCACATGCGCGCTTCTGCCGGAGCTGGCAAAGCAGGCAGGGCTTCTGTAAGAAGGATTTGTTAAAAAAATAAAATTTCATCAAACAGTTTTCTTAGGAGGAAGAGAATATGGGTATGAATATTACCGAAAAACTGATTAAAAACCATCTGGTATCCGGTGAAATGGTGGCAGGGAAGGAAATCGCCATCAAAATCGACCAGACACTGACACAGGACTCCACAGGCACCATGGCGTATCTGCAGTTTGAAGCCATTGGGATTCCCCGTGTCAAAACAGAGAAATCTGTTGCTTACATCGACCACAACACCCTGCAGACAGGCTTTGAAAACGCAGATGACCATAAATATATCCAGACAGTGACAAGCAAGCATGGGATTTATTTTTCCAAGCCCGGCAACGGCATCTGTCATCAGGTGCATCTGGAGCGCTTCGGCAAGCCCGGCAAAACCCTGCTCGGCTCTGACAGCCACACCCCTACAGGCGGCGGCATCGGGATGCTTGCGATTGGCGCAGGCGGTCTGGATGTAGCCGTTGCAATGGGCGGCGGTGCGTATTATCTGGCTATGCCCAAGGTTTGCCGCGTGAACCTGACAGGCAAGCTTTCCCCTTGGGTAACCGCGAAGGACGTTATTCTTGAGGTGCTGCGCCGCCTGTCCGTTAAAGGCGGTGTCGGCAAGGTGATGGAATATGCAGGCGAAGGCGTAAAAACACTTTCCGTTCCCCAGAGAGCAACCATCACAAACATGGGCGCAGAGCTGGGCGCAACCACATCCGTATTCCCTGCTGACGAGGTGACAAAAAGATTCCTTGACGCGCAGGGACGCGGTGAGGATTGGATCGAGCTTTCCGCTGACGCAGATGCGACCTATGATGAGGAAGTAACGATTGCTCTGGATGAAATCGCACCTCTGGTTGCCTGCCCTCATTCCCCCGATAATATCAAGCAGGTAAAGGATGTTGCAGGTCTGAAGGTGGATCAGGTTGCAATCGGCTCCTGCACCAATTCCTCTTATACCGATATGATGACGGTTGCGGCACTCCTAAAGGGCAAATCCGTTCATCCCGATGTCAGTCTGGTTATCGCACCCGGCTCCAAGCAGGTGATGAATATGCTGGCGGCAAACGGCGCACTGGCAGATATTATTTCCGCAGGCGCGCGTATTCTGGAATGTGGCTGCGGTCCCTGCATCGGCATGGGACAGGCTCCTGCAACGAATGCGGTTTCCCTGCGTACCATCAACAGAAACTTTGAAGGCAGAAGCGGGACAAAATCCGCACAGGTTTATATCGTCAGCCCCGAAACAGCGGTTGCATCCGCACTGGCAGGCGTTGTGACAGATCCCCATACACTGGGAGAAGCCCCTCTGGTTTCCATGCCTGAGCATTTCATGGTAAACGATAACCTCATCATTCCTCCTGCACCCGAAGGCGAATGTGTGAAGGTTGTCAGAGGCCCCAATATTCAGCCCTTCCCCAAAAACACAAAGGTACCCAAGGAAATCAAGGGCGGCGCGCTGATTAAGGTAGAGGACAATATCACAACAGACCACATCATGCCCTCCAACGCGAAGCTTCTGCCCTTCCGTTCCAACGTACCCTATCTGGCAGATTACTGCCTGACCCCCTGCGATCCCGAGTTCCCCGCAAGAGCAAAGGCGGCAGGCGGCGGCTTTATCATTGCAGGGCAGAACTACGGGCAGGGCTCCAGCCGCGAGCATGCGGCACTGGCTCCCCTGCAGCTTGGCTTAAAGGGTGTTATCGCAAAATCCTTCGCGCGTATCCACATGGCAAACCTGATTAACAACGGTATCCTGCCTCTGGTATTCGTAAACGAATGGGACTATGACAACATCCGCCTTGGGGACGAATTTGTCATCAAATATGCCGCAGACCAGATCAAAGGCGCAGTAGAGGGACAGAACGTAATGGTAACACTGGTGCGTACCGGCGAAGAAATCCCCACAAGACTGAATATTTCCGCAAGACAGTGCGACATTCTGCTCGCAGGCTGTCTGCTGAACTATACAAAGGAGGCAAAATAATATGGCACATAAAGTAACTCTTATCCCCGGGGACGGCAGCGGCCCTGAGGTTGTTGCAGCAGCGAAGCGCGTTGTAGAGGCAACCGGCGTTGCCATTGAATGGGATGAAATGGAAGCAGGCGCAGCCATGATTGAAAAATACGGCACGCCCCTGCCCGACCATGTCATTGATTCCATCCGCAAGAACGGTGTTGCGCTGAAAGGGCCTATTACGACCCCTGTCGGCAAGGGCTTCCGCAGCGTAAACGTAGCACTGCGCAAAACTTTTGACCTTTATGCAAACGTGCGCCCTGCCAAAACCTACCCCGGCGTAATCACAAGATATGATCATATTGACCTTGTTATCGTGCGCGAAAATACAGAAGACCTGTATGCAGGGATTGAACACATGGTTGGCGAGGATGCGGCAGAAAGCATCAAGCTGATTACCAGAAAGGGCTGCGAGCGCATCTGCCGTTACGCCTTTGAATATGCCGTAAGAGAAGGAAGAAAAAAAGTAACAGCCGTACATAAGGCAAACATCATGAAATGCACAGACGGTCTGTTTCTGGATGTTGCAAGAGAGATTGCAAAGGAATATCCGCAAATCGAATTTACAGACAGCATTGTCGATGCCATGTGTATGCGTCTGGTGATGCACCCTGAGGAATATGATGTTCTGGTCTGCCCCAACCTTTACGGCGATATCGTTTCCGACTTGTGTGCAGGTCTGGTTGGCGGTCTTGGTCTGACCCCTAGCGCAAATATCGGCAAGGACGGTGCAATTTTCGAGCCTATCCATGGCTCTGCTCCCGATATTGCAGGACAGCACAAAATCAACCCGACTGCCTGCATCCTTTCCGCTTCCCTGATGCTGGCACATCTGGGCGAGGCAAAGGCGGCAGCGGCAATCGAAAAAGCCGTAACCGATGTCATTTCCGAAGGGAAAACACTGACGCAGGATATGGGCGGCACCGCAAGCACAGAGGAATTTGCGGACGCGGTCATTGCAAAGCTGTAAGCCTACAGCTTTATCAGACAAAAAAAATTGACATCTCATCTTTACGATGGGATGTCTTTTTTCAACCGAAAAATCTTTCAACTCAAAAAGGAGCGGCAAAAACCGCTCCTCTTTTATTTCAATTTTTCTTATCTGTACTGATGCAGAACATGGTCTACGATACCAACGATTTCGCCGTTTTCTTTATAAACACGGGGAACACGCTTTGTCAATACGCAAGGCAGTTCATAGTTGATTGTGCCAAGGATTGCAGCCATATCGTCGAATGTGAAGTGCTTATCGCCGTCTGTACCAACAACGATAACTTCATCCCCCATTTTTGCTTCGGGAATATCTGTAACGTCAATCATCAGCTGGTCCATGCAGACACGACCAACAACGGGTGCATATTTACCATGAACAATCATTTTCGCCTTGTTGGACAATGCTCTGTTGTAACCATCTGCATAGCCAATAGGGATGGTAGCAATTCTTCTGTCTGTTTCCGCTGTATAGGTTCTGCCGTAGGAAAGCTGAGAGCCTGCGGGAACATGCTTTACCAGACCGATTGTGGATTTTACTGTCATCAAAGGCTTCAAATCAATCATGCCTTCGCATTCGCCGGAGGGCAACATACCGTATGTAATGATACCGGAACGGCACATATCAATATGTCTTTCGGGATAAGCGATTGTGGTTGCGCTGTTTGCACAGTGGCGGAGACCAACATGTACGCCTGCATCCTGCAAAGCTGTTACCATTTTATCGAAGCGAGCAAACTGCATTCTTGTGAAATCGGGGTTATCACCTGTGTAGGAGTCAGCAACTGCATGGTGTGTAAAGATACCCGTAATCTTTACGTTGGGCATTTTGCTT
>OGMN01002363.1_pt1 | contig 10897 bp, 4 predicted proteins | sample 1573211 | NCBI WGS metagenome assembly OGMN01 (sample SAMEA2581876, study PRJEB24529) | metagenome | biome: Human gut stool | place: China | collected 2011
AGCAACGCTTGATACTGGAATAAGTCCCGGCTTTCACCTTGTTAAAAAAAGCGCGGACGGGCCGGTGCTTTGGGCCTCCGGAGAAGGATGCTACCTGAGCGAACGTCCTCCGTTCACGTTCGACCCGTTGTTTCATGCCGGTGCCTATTATGTACAAGAGGCGGCTTCCATGTTTTTGGGGCAAATCTTACGCCGTTATGTGACTCGTCCGGTGGTAGCACTCGATCTTTGTGCTGCGCCCGGGGGCAAGTCTACCCATATCCGTTCATGTCTGCCGGAGGGTAGCCTGCTGGTATCCAACGAGCCCGTTAAGGCACGTGCTCAGGTTTTACTGGAGAATCTGACGAAGTGGGGACATCCCGACGTGATAGTGACAAACAGTTACCCAAAGGATTTTGCCCGTTTGCCGGACTTTTTCGACCTGTTGGTGACCGATGTGCCGTGCTCCGGCGAGGGGATGTTCCGGAAAGAAGAAGATGCCGTGACGGGTTGGAGCATGGAGGCTGTGCGGATGTGCCAAGATCGTCAGCGTGAGATTCTGCGTGACGTATGGCCTTCGTTGAAGCCGGGAGGGCTATTGGTATACAGTACTTGTACGCTGAATGCTTTGGAGGATGAGGAAAATGTGGCTTGGATAGCCGAAGAACTTGGTGCGGAAATACTTCCTTTTGATGTGGAACCGGGTTGGGGTGTCGTCGGGAACCTGCTGCCGGTCTCCTCAGTAAAAGATACGGCAAAGGCGGAAAAGCTTTTTCCCGTCGCCCATTTCATTCCCGGATTTACTCGTGGAGAAGGATTCTTTTTGGCTGTTTTACGTAAAAATGGCGAAGAGGAGACTTCTGATTGGGCGATGTCCTCCGATAGGTATGAAAATGAGCGCGTGAAGTCTAAAAAGAAACGTGCGCTACACGCTTCCGTTCCGGCTTTGCCTGCTTCCTGCCGGTCATGGTTGCTTCATGCCGAAACCTTTGATTTCGTTTCCGACGGACCGGTGTGGACGGCTGTACGCGCTTCGTTCTCCCGTCAGGTAGGCCTGTTGCAGGAAGCGGTTAAAGTGTGGCAGGCTGGTGTTCCGTTGGCTACGGTAAAGGGGAAAGACTATATTCCGCTGCACGCTTTAGCGATGTCCGTTGACTTGAATCGCTCGGCTTTTCCAATTGTTCCCGTTTCCTACGATATGGCGGTGGCCTATTTACGTAAAGAAGTGCTTGTCTTACCTCCCGACACTCCTAAAGGTTACGTGTTGCTGACGTTTCAGGAAATTCCGATCGGTTTCGTGAAAAATATAGGTGGACGGGCTAATAACCTTTATCCCCAAGAATGGAAAATACGTACAAGTTATCTTTCAACTTATAGTTTAAAGGGAGATTTAGGACGAAAATCAACAGAATAAGGTAAAAAATGCTAAAAAATAGATGCTTTTCCTTTTGATTCCTTGTTTCTTAATCCGGTAAATGCTATATTTAGAGCCTGAGAGTGTGAATGGATTGAAACGATGAGGGTTCATACTCACACCGTAGAAATCTAATTGTCTAACTTAATCTAAACAACGCTATGAAAATTTTATTTATCGGATCCGGGTGCGCCTGTAGGCTACCTTTTGTAGAATATCTTTTTAAGAAGAAAATACAAGAGGCAGAGGTTCCGGACATTGAAGTAGAGTCTGCCGATATGGCCATGTGGGGAGTCACTTCTAATGAAAGTGGGATTCCGGAAAGCAGTGGTCCTGATAAAGTAGGCAATTTACTGAATCAGGCTGATTTTATTGTGGTTATGGAAGGGAGGCAGCGCAACTTTCTGACACGTTTTATGGATTACAGTAGTTGGAATAAAATTCACTTATTCTTGGATTATTGTACATCCGGGAAAGAACATTTGGTAGGTTCCGTGTGTGGCGATCTCGATTATCAGACGCAGGATGAAGAAATGACTAACGGTTGCATGAATCTGGTAGCTCGCATAAAGGCCTTTTTGAAGGAGCATTTAGGCGAGAAAACGGAAATCTCCACGTTGATAACGGCTTAAACGATAAAGTATATCGGGCAGGGACATTCATGCTCGGTATGCTTTATGATTAGATATGAAGGAATATGTGTTTTGTGAAAACTATTGTGAGCCTCCTTGTGATGCTTATGGTCGGATTGCAAAGTGTGCAATCGCAAAATTGGGTCATAGTGAAAACTCCGTCTGTAAAGGTGATATCCGAAACACGGAGAGTCGGGGGAGTCTTGGGGAAAGCTAAAAAAGGGGCGGCGTTATGGTTGCGTGAAGGGCTGCCGCTTTCTGCCGTGGAACAGTTCTCTTCGTCAAAGCTTTCGTGGCAGGCTATGGCGCGTACATACGATTTGGTGAGCCTTAAAGAAGAAGGTAAAGTGTTGGCCACAATGGATTTCGAGGTAAGGGACAGTACGTTGTTCATGTGTTTGCGTTGGCCGGATTCAAGGCGGGGTACGGAAATCTATGAGTTGGCTCGGGATTCTTGCCGGTTGGTAGCCACGCGGGCTTATGCTGGGGAGATGCCCGACGACATGAAGATGTTTTATCAAACTGCCAAGTCATTGAAATATGCACGTGTTTTCTATTACGATGAAACGAAAAAATCTTTCTTCGACGGGGACTCTTTCTATTTTCGTGAAAATGCAGAGTCCGTTTCTAAGGATACCGCTTGTTTTGACGGAATAAAGAAACGAGTGGAGAAATTTCGGAAAGAAATGAAGGGACGTAAGACAAGCACCGGTCGGAATGCCGTTATGCCTGGGGAGCAGAATCCTGAGTTTCCGGGAGGTGAAAAGGCATGTATGGCCTTTTTGTCTAAGAATATCCACTATCCGCCTGTTTGTGTATCTGAAGAAGCGAGCGGAAGAGTATATGTGCAATTCGTGGTGGAAAAGGACGGAGAAATCGGTCAAATCAGGGTGTTGCGAAGTCCTCATCCTTATTTGGCACAGGAAGCAGTGAGGGTGGTGGGCATGATGCCTGATTGGAAGCCCGGATATAAGAACGGCAAACCCGTCAGGGTGTTGTTTTCTTTGCCGGTAAAGTTTGGGTTGAAATAGGCATAAGGAAAGATGAAAGGCGGAAGCGAAGTGTATTCCTTCCGCCTTATTCTTGTGGTGTAGCGCTGTCCTGCTCTTTTGCTTCCGTGTTGTTTTTCGGTGCGTCCGGCGTATCGAACAAACCGTAAGTAGTACGGAGGACACGGAATTCCGTCCGGCGGTTCAGGGCGTTGCAGATTTCCTGCTGTTCTTCCGGCAGTTTTTTGATGAAAGCTTCCGTCAACGTGTCGTTCTCATGCAGGAACGGATACCGTTCCGTCAATCGTTTGCGGATGACTTTCGGGCGTGTCTCGCCGTATCCGATGGGAGTCAGACGGTCGGTTGCGACGCCGTGTGCTATCAGGTACTTTACCACGGATTCTGCCCGGCGTTGGGAGAGGCGGATGTTGTATTCATCCCTTCCCCGATAGTCGCAATGCGAGCTGAGTTCAATCGTGATGTTCGGATTGTCTTCCATGAGCGTGACGAGGGAGTCCAGTGCGAGGGTAGAAGAGTCTGTGAGTTCCGCACTGTCGAAAGCGTAAAACACATTGTCTACCAATACGGGAGCCGTGATAGAAGCCAGTTCGAACTGAAGTACGTATTCTTTGCTTACGCTGCTGGTGTCCACTCGCAGTTGTTCTTTATGATTCAGGAATCCCTTGCACGTACCTAAAAATACATAGTCTACATTCGGTTGGATTTCCTGGGTAAAGGAACCGTCGCCTTTCACGCTCAACTTTAGATTGGTTCCGTCGTTGCCTACCATGTAAACCAAGCCTTCCGGTAGTTCATAGCCGTCTTTTTCGTAGACCCATCCCTTGACCGTGAGCAACACTTCCGGACATTCGAAACTCATGATGTGGTCCCACCCTCGGGCATCGCCTCGGTTGGTACTGAAAAAGCCCCGGTTGTGCAGTCCGTCGAAAGTCATGGCAAAATCATCTCCTTGCGAATTCATCGGGTATTTCAGGTTTTCTACGGTCCATGTGCCCGTACTGTCCTGTTCGGCCTTGAACAGGTCCAAGCCGCCCATGCCGACGTGTCCGTCGGAGGAAAAATACAAATCTCCGTTCGGACGGAACGAAGGGAACATTTCATTCCCCGGAGTATTGATGGGTTCGCCGAGATTATCCACTCCGCCTAACCCGTGTTCTCCTATTTCGATTCGCCAGATGTCCAGGCCTCCTAATCCTCCCGGCATGTCGGAGACGAAATACAGCCATCTGCCGTCCGGCGATACGGTAGGATGGGCAAAGGAGGATAAAGTGTCTTTGGTGATTTCCAACAATTTGGGTGCGCCCCAACTGGCATCCGTACGCTCCGAAGTATAAATCTGTGCATATCGCGGATATTCTGGGTCATGCGTGCAACGGGTGAAATACATCGTTTTGCCGTCCGGCGAGAAAGCGCAGGCTCCTTCATCGTACTCACTGTTTATCTCGGATTCTACCTGTTCCGGCGACTGCCATTTCCCTTTATCGTCTTTTCGGGAGATAAAGATGTCACCGGACTTGATTCCTGTGATGCCGCTCAGTTCGTTGCCTGTAGCCTGTGGGCGTGTGGAAGTCAGGTACAACATGTCCATATCATCTCCTGTCAGCATCGGGCAATAGTCCGAACGGCGGGCATTGAGTAGCGGTTCTTTCTTTATCGAATACAATGTAGGTTTCTGTTTCCAGATGGGCGCCATGGTACAGCCCTGTAGGCCGTGACGTGCCAACACGTCGTCCGGTTTGTACTGAAGGTAAATCTCATAATTCTGCAACGCTTTTTTGTAATCGCCGTTTTTGCGTTGCATTTCAGCTAAATAAAAATAAACGATGCTGTCCGGGTAGTTGTATCGTGCCGCATTCTGGTATGACCCGATAGCCCGTGAGGTATAATTGATACGCCGGTAACAGTCTGCGGCTTTATAGGCCCGTTCGCCCCTCTTGGCCCGTTCCTTGGGTTTGGTCCGCATATAAGCTTTCCGGTATTCGGCAGCCGCTTCGAAATATTCTCCGATGGCGTAGAATTTATCTCCTTTTTTCACATTGCTTTCCGCACTACAGCCTGCGAGCCATAGTGTCACGAAAACGACCCCAAAAAGAGAAATCCATTTTTTCATATTCCGTTCGGTGTGCAAATATAATTTTTTTATTTCATTTGCCCTTGCAGTTCACTGCTTTTTTTGGACCGTAACGGTTTTTAATGGTCTCTTTGTGGGGTCGTTGTGCAATAGTGAATATCTCGTTTAGCGGATAATGATTTTATCTTGTTTTACGCTACCGTCGGTGAAGGTGGTCTGACGGATGTTGATACCCTTGCGGGGCTGCTCTAACTGTATACCGTCCATTGAATAATATATCGTTCGTGCCACAATTTTACCGCCGGTCGTTTCGGATACCTTACTGCCTTCTACAGGAATGAATTCGAACGGGTAATCATTCGGGGTTTCCGTCGCAGCGAAGTCGATACTGCCGTCTTCTGCCACTTGCCAATAGATGTTACCGCTACGGGCCGACTTTTGGATGGCCAATGTTTCAATATCTACGGCACCGCTGAAGCGGAACGGCTTGGTCATGGTTTCCTGCCACAACCCCTCGTCGGTCAAGTAGGTTCCGTCCAAAATCGACTGGAAACCGTAGGTCGTAGAAGGAGGAGTGTTGACGACGTTCCATTGTTGTGCTGCTTTATTGGATTCATCTTCAGGCTCGAACGAGGGATAGTCGTCGTTGCCATGATTGGTAAGATACGTTCCGTAGGTCTTGTGCCGGATGTAGTAGTTGCCCGGTGTTACACTGTGGTATCCCGTTTCTTTTACATAGATTTGATAAGTGATGGTACTTGTCTGGCCGTTTATGGTATAATCCAATGTATAAGAGGCGGAAGTTTGTACGTTATTAATGGTGAGAGAGTCTTTGGTAGAGCCGTCTCCCCACAAGTAAGTTCCTCCCGTCATGGCATCTGCCGGTGTGGCCGTGAGCGTCACGTTGTCGCCTTTTTCTACGATCATCATGTTCTTATCCGTATAACGTCCGCCGTTGACGATGATGTCAGGGCGTGCAGCCTGTACATTGATACGGAAGACGGTTTCCTGGCGACGTCCGCCTTGGTTGGTATGGATGACGGAAACGGTACGTGAGGTCGTGACGTGCGGCAGGGTGATGGAAGAAGCCGTACTGCCGGTTTCCCACAAATAGCTTCCATAGCCTCCCACACCGAATATGGATAAGGACACTTCGCTGTTGTATAATACGTTGATGGAAGTCGCTGCATGTGTGGAACCATTGTAGGTTATGGTCGGGTTGATTGTGCTTTCCCCACAATCGCCTTCCACGGCGATGCTGAACATCTGTTCGCTTTCCACACCGTTTTCATTCGTATATGTCACGCGCCAGATGCCGCTCCTGTCGGCTGCCACGGTGAGGTCTTTCGTGTTTTCTCCGGTGCTCCATTTCCATTTTCCCGTATCGGTCGTGCCATCGGGAAGTTGTGGCTTCAGGGTGACGAGTGTACCAGCCGGGAGCGTTTCCGTAGGTTCGGTACGGTACGTATTGTGCAGTCCGCCCAGTTCGTTGTGTTCCACGCTTATACCGTTGTATTCCATGATGGGAGTGAGCGGGGTGGGTATTTGTTCGGGAGTAGGGAAGTCGCGGGTGTTCATCAATACGGAATAGCCCATGTGGTCGTAGCCTCCGCTGGTATTACCCTGTCCGCCGCCGTCGATGCCCATTTTTTCGTAGACCGCTTTGGAGAAAGGCATTTCTACGCCTTTAATGCCTTCATAGTGCCCGATGACGGTACCCCAATAAGGACGTATTTGTTCTCCCAATGCGGGGGCGGTTTGTATCCATGTCCTACCATCGCTCCAGTGTAGTCCACTCGTACCGTAATGGTAATTAGTCCATGGCAGGTTTTGTACGCTTTGCATTTGTGCCGCCAAATACTCTATACCGGCTGCCAGTCTGTGGTCCATATAAGAGAACAAATCATCCCCCTGGTTCCAACCGATGTGGGCTACGTCTACGGCCAGCCCGCCGGCCATGGCGGCATGGCCTACATCACGGCCGCTTTCTTGCATTTGTCCCAGTTTGCCATAAGCTCCGGTTTCCAAATCGGATTCTTGTGTCGTGACGACAAGGTTGCCTAAAAACTCGGTCAGTCCGTCGTTCAGGATAGGGTCGGAAGTACGCGGGTCGGTGAAAGTACCCACTTGATCGTATTTGAAGAAAGAAAGTCCCTGATTATAAATGAATACGTCATCGCAAAGGATGCCTATACTCATGACGGCCAATACGTTACAAAGTCCCCAGTTCGACCAGTAATGTCCGGGGCATTCCCACCATTTTCCCGAATTTTGCCAAGTTCCGTTGCGGCCGCGCAGGAAGCCGATGCAAGATGGATACCACACGTCGAGCATCCATTGTTTGAATGTGGTGAAATCTTCGTCAGACCATCCTTCGTAGTCGCGCACGAGTTCGGCGGCGTTGGCAAAGGCATATCCGTATAGTCCTGCAGCCAGTGCATAATTGGAGTCGCCTCCGATGCCTTTGGTGACGCGTGCCCATTTCATCAGGACATCCACTGCATGTTTGGCATGTTCTTCCGAACCGTCGATTTTCCACCGCAGGGCATTTTGGTAAGCGATAGAAGCTCCCTGCGCTGCATTAATGTAATTTTCTCCTACTCCCCCTCCGCGTATGATGGTCGGTACGGGATTTGTAGCTGCCGTAGACTGTGAGAATCCGGCGTTGACCAATACATTGTAGGCTGCTACGACTTTTTCATTTCCGGCTTTGAGCTGTTCCCTGATACGTTCAAAGTCGGCATCGGTATGGAGGGCACCGGGATGCCGGAATCCTCTTTCTGTGTCGTATCCTGTCGTAATGCCTGTGACATCGAAATCGAATCCTGCCGCGGCTTCCAAGGCCGTACGGGCTGATGCGAGGTTTTCGAGCTGTCGGTCGATGGCATTTTGGTTTACTTTACCTTCGTTTACGAGGTCTTGGGCGATATTGACTTCGTCTTGGTAAAGTGCAACGATTGCGCCTGTGTAAGAAGAGGCGTGTGAAGCGATATATTCCTGGGCTTCATTGATGGCATTTTGCAATGCCGTGAAGTCGCCCGGATTGCCGTAAGTATATTCGTATTCCAAATCGTCAACTGCGGCTGCCAGTTCGCCGATTTCCGATGTTTCCAGTACACGGTCATAGAGGCGGACGTCGGCTACAAGAGTTTGCCTCAGGTAATTGTCGGCTGTAAAAGCGGGACGTCCGATCCATGCGTAAGGAACAGAAGTGGTGAAGTTGGATGAATTGGTGGGCATCTCGGTGTTTGTTCCCTTGGCCACTCCGTCGAGGTAGAGCGTACCGGTTTGTCCGTCTTGGGTGTACACGACGTGTGTCCATTTTCCTTTGGCTGCTTCTCCACCGATTTCTATGGCCGTTTCGTTGCCGTATCCTCCTGTGGCGTTGGCAAAGCGTTGGGCATTGAGGCGGTAAGCAGAGTACTTGCCCTCCGATCCCGTACAGGCCGCAGAAGAGGAGAATGTCCAAAGGAAGAAGCCGGCACCGGAAAGTGAGGCTTTCTCGTCTACGCGGTAGTACATGGAGATGGAGTACGCATCCATACCTTTGAACAGTTCGCCCGCTTGTTCTGTCAGGTCGAGATAACCGCTTCCGCTACCGAGATCGAGTACGCGGTATTTTCCCATTTTGCTTACCGTAGCTTCATTTTTGAGTGAGGCCGTGATACCGGAACATTCCGTATCTGAGACGGAAGTACCATTCATGTTTTTAAAATCGAAGTGCAGGCGAAGGCCATTTTCCTGGCCCATTGCGGCATGGCCGGCACATACGATAAGGCAGGATGCCAATAGCGTCCTAAACCTGTTTCTTTTGCTTTTCATGTTTTTGTTCATAAGTGTGATTCGATATAAATTGAGTCATTCGTTTTATGTTTATACGAATGAACAATTAAAACTACCTGTTATAAAAAGTATAAAAAACGTTAAATTAGAAAAGAAAACCGCGGCACAGGGATTAGCTTTCCTTGTGTCGCGGTTGGGGATGAGGTAATTTTTCTTCGGTTATTTCTGTTTTTTCCCGTTCCAATAATTCTCCAGCCGGTCGGCCTCTTCTTGGGTCAGGTGGATGACTGCGCCGTGCTTGGGCGACCGGAAGTTGGTGGTCTTCATCACGCCTTCGTTGAAGCGTCCCAAGTTTTTGAAGTGTACGAAATCGCTGGTTTCTACAAAACCGAAGTTATGTGGGTTGATACCGAATATATCGTACATGAGCACCCATTTGTCTTCACCGATTCGTTTCCAGACGTTAGGCGCCTCGCAGGCCACCGGTTCAAAGTCTATCCAACGCGGGTCGAACCGGTAGCCTCCGTCGATACGGTCGGAAACCGCCTGTTTGATGCCCGAACCGGATTCATGCGCCACGTAGAACAGGTGATATTCCATTTTTTGCCGTTCCTCGTTCCATATTGGGGTGATGTCGCCGTCGATGGCAGACGCTCCCGAGGGGTATTCAAACAAGATTTGCGGAATGCTCTCGATACGGTTGAAATCTTGGTTTACGTAGACATAATAAAGCCTGTTCTGCTCGGTGCCGAACCGCATGGTGAAATAAATCATCATTCGTCCCGTGACGGGGTCGTAGACCGTTTCCGGCGCCCAAGCGCAACCGATTTGTGCAAATTCCTTGGACATTTGGTCGAAACGTATGTTGGTGCGCGTCCAATGGATGAGGTCGAACGACTTCATCAGTACCAAGCCACGGTTGTTTCCCCAGCCATAAGCTTTCCCGTCGCGCTCCCATTCCGTATCGCGGTAACCGTCGCGTTGTGCATAAATATGCAGGTCGGTCATGGCCAAGTAGAAACCGCCGTCCGGACCACGGTAGATATGCGGGTCGCGGATACCTTTCTGGTCGGCAATCGTATCGCCTGCAATAATGGGCTTGCCGTCGTTCAGAGCGGTAAACGTATAACCGTCACGGCTGATGGCCGCATGCAGGCAGTGGTCTTCGTCCTGATGGAATACCATTAGGTAGGCCGCCATGTCTTTTTCTTGCGGTGTGGCGTCACGGTAGGTGAAGTTGCGGAAAGTAGTACGTCCTTTTCCCGTGGACAGGAGTGCAGGACGAAGGGCATAGAACCCACCGTAGTTGTTGTGATGAAGTCCCGACACGTCGATATCCGTGGCCAGTTCCTTCCATGACTTTCCGTCCTTGCTGGCAGAGAGGGTCACGCGGTTGGCACGGTTGAGCAGGCGGAGGGGGAAATGCTTGTGGTAATCGGACGGCATGGTTTCGGCTTTTTCCCCGTTGCGGTATATCGTGAACGTCTTTCCGTCCGAAGCGACACCGGCGTATGCCTTCTCGTCATAGAACAAGAGCAGGCCGCCCGTGTTTCCTTTTCCGAGAGTGATTTCCGTCGTGAGTTCATAGTTCTTGTCGGTGGCCGTAACCATGAGCAACCGTCCGTCTGCCGGTGTCTTGCCTTTGGCTTTGACGCTCATGCCATCCTTGCCGAACGAGAGGCTTTCGGGGGCGTATTCCTTCCAAAAGGTCCATTGCAGGCCGAGCTGCTTGCCCGTGAAGTCGTCGGAAAGTTCCAGTCCGTGTTTTTCAGGGTCTTGTGCCGGGAGCGGACGGGCGTCATGCCGCAACTTGCCCCATCCGTCGGCCGTCCATTCCACCGGGTCTATCAGCGTCTGCCGGCCCAACGTGTGGTAACCTTGTGCGTAAGCGTGGTACACCACCCACCAGTTTCCTTCGGCATCGTCGATGAGCGTACCGTGTCCTTTCGACCACCAAGGGTCGCTTGCACTATAGGTATGCACCAAAGGATTGTAGGGAGAGTTTTCC
>OGMN01002370.1_pt1 | contig 10865 bp, 10 predicted proteins | sample 1573211 | NCBI WGS metagenome assembly OGMN01 (sample SAMEA2581876, study PRJEB24529) | metagenome | biome: Human gut stool | place: China | collected 2011
TTCTCTATGTATTGTATCAGCAGAAGTAAAAATGATGGACTCCATACAGATATAAGAGAAAGATTTTTTGTTTCTAAAAGTTTTACAGTTGTTTTCAAATAAAAATTATCCATATCTTTCTCTAGCTTTATATTTTTAGGAGAGGCAAATATTATATCCATAAGATAATTTTCTATTTTGCCAAAATATTCACTATCCTCTTCAAAACCAATTGGAATTCCTCCAGATGTATATTTTTTTTCAGTAGCCATAGGAGTAACAGACCAGTAACTTTTCCCTTTTTTTATTTCAGGAAAATTATTATATAGTGAGTATATCCAAGGTTTAATCCCAGCTTGAAACTCTCTTTTTAATCCTTCTGTATATGGAATTAATTTACTGGATGACGTAGAGCCGCTTGTTGGTTCCAAAAGAATTATTTCCTCTTTAGTAAGGATATTTTTTTCACCATTTTTTATCAGTTCTATATATTCCAGATAGTCTTCATAATTTGTGAGAGGAACTTTTTCTCTATATTCTTCAGGTGTTTTTATCTCACTGAAGTTGTATTTTTTTCCATATAAAGTATCTTTATTTTTTTCAAGTATTTCTTTGAGCTTTTCTTCTTGAACTTCTTTAATATTTTTACAGCTCGTATATTTTTCATACTCTTTTTTAAAAATGGAGCAGATGAGTGTATTTACAAACCAACATATCATTTTTCTCTCTCCAGTGAAAGCAAAGATTTTACCTCATTTAAGAGATTCTCTTTTTTGAGTTTTGTTATGCATACCATATCATTTCCCATAAAATATTTGGGATTTTTTTCTTGAAAAAATTTTATATCTTTATTTTTCAAATGCCTTTCTGTAATATCTGCAACTCCCTCTTTCAATTTATCTTTTTTTATTTTTTTATATTCTATAACTCCAGTTTTTTTATTATATTCTTCAGGATAGAAATTTTTACCAAAATTATCCATTATTTTTTTCATCTCTACTGGTATTCCTGTAAGGGAGTTTGGATAAAATTCTTTAAAAAAAGTTGGAAGGATTTTATATGTTTTATATCCTTTGACAATGAGAAACCAGTAAAAATCTTCATATTTTTCACCTATATCAAAGAAAAAATCTGCAAATATTCTAAATAGTTCCAAGCTTCCCCAGCTATTTTTATGTATTATTGTATCTCCAGAAAATATTCCATGTATTTCCTTTCCCTCAACAGAAAAATTTATCAGCTTTTGTGTTGAAAATCCCTTTATATTTCCTTTTTCATCTTTTAATATTATACAGTAATCTTTGTTGTAAAAATCCATTGTAAAAACATCTTTCTCCATGTTGTCATAAAATTTTGTCATAAGTTCATACATTTCATCAATAGCTTTATTGCTAATTTTGTCTATACTAACAATTTTTCCTTTTAGATTCATTTGTTCTCCCTTATTTATTTCCAAATTTCATTCCTTGTTTTTTATGCACCTCTTTTCTGAAAAGAGGATTATAGATAAGATATGTAAAAAATCTATATGGTGTTCTCATATTTGTTTTAAAATCAAAAGCTCTTCTAAATATAGAGAAAGGGCTGTTGAATTTTTTTCGACACCAAAAAGAAATTTCTGTTAATTCATCAGGTGTCATATTTTTAGGAAGAATAGCTGAATAGTTAAATTTATATTCATCATGAAGCCACCATTTTCCATCATAGAGAAGCCTTCCTTCCTCCTTTAGTTTTTCATAAAGGGGAGTTCCAGGATAAGGCATCAAAATATTGTATGCTGCGAAACAGAATTTATTTTCAATAGCAAAGTTACAAGTTTCCTGAATACTCTCCATGGTATCTCCATCATGCCCAACTGTAAATGCCGCCCATGTCTGAAGACCCCAGCTTCTCAATATTTCTATTTCTTTTTTATATTTATCAAACTTTTTTTGTCTATTTGAACTTTTATTCATGTTCTTAAGGTTTTCTTCATTTATAGATTCAAATCCTATTACTAATCCTAAACAGCCGCTTTTTACCATGAGTTCCATGAGTTCATTGTCATAAAGCATATCCATACTTCCTTGACTTACCCATTTTATTTTTAATGGTATTAATGCTTTGAATAATTCTTTTGCTTTTTGAAAATCTGCTGTGATATTGTCATCTACAAAGAAAATTAATTTTCTTTTCTGGCTTTTTATTTCTGTAACAACATCTTCTACTCTTCTGCAAAAGTGTCTGTTTTTGAAATATGCACTGGAAGCACAGAAATTACATCTATACCTGCACCCTCTGGAAAATTGGATAAGAGTTATGGGAAGATATCCCTTTCCCTCAAAGATATCTCTTCTTGTAATGATATTTTTTTGAGGAATGAGAGGTTGTTCACCCTCATATTTTTTTTTCAGTTTTCCAACTCTTAGATCTTCTATCATTTCTTCCCATACAGGTTCAGCATCTCCCACTATGATAGAATCACAATATTCCTGAACTTCAGATGGTATCAGCATTGCATGCATTCCACCCATAAGGGTTTTTACTCCTTTATTTCTATAGTTTTCAGCTATTTCATAAGCTCGTTTAGCTGTGAAAGTTTCTACTGTGAGCACTGCTAAATCTGTATATTCATCATAAGGAATTTCTTCCATTCTGTCATCATACATCACTACTTTTATATCTTCTGGGGTAAGGGCAGCTAATATTCCTAACTGGAGAGGTTCCATTCGTCCTTCATCTACATAAAGATTATCTCCTTTTTTTCCTATATTAGGCTTTATCAATGTTATTTTCATTTCATCTTCCTCCCAGTACTCTTCCTTGTTTTAGATGAATCTCTTTTCTGGAAACTATATTTATCAAAAGATATATCCACATATTTTTCAAAGAAAGATGAAGTCTGTTTTTTATCAATCTTTTTAATATATTCTTTATGCTGTAAAATTCAAAACGAGCATTTTTACATAGATTTTTTAAATCCTCAGGAGACATTCCTACAGGGGTATATACAGTATCTCCATAACAATACCCTTCCTCCAGCCACCATTTTTTATACAGCAATCTTTCTGATTTTTCCAGTCTATCATAAAGTTTTGTGCCTGGCATAGGTATTAAAGGGTTAAAATTTGCAACTGCAAAGTTATGTTTGTGAGCAAAATCTATTGTTCCTTTTACATTTTCCAAGGTATCATAGTCATATCCAAAAATGAAAGTACCATATATAAGCAATCCATGTTTATATATATTTTCCACAGCACTATCATAATCACTGATTGTTAGATTAGCTTTTTTATTCATTTGTTGAAGATTCAGACTGTTCATAGATTCAAAACCTATCAATACCATAAAACAGCCGCTTTTCTTCATTTCTTCCAGCATATCATCTTGAAAAGCTATCTCTAAACTTATTTGACATACCCATCTTTTTTTTAAAGGCTTTATTATCTGAAGAAATTTAAAAAAACTTTCTTTATTATAAAAGAGATTATCATCAATAAAGAATAGTATTTTTTCATTAAGAACTTTCAATTCTCTTTCTAGAATATTCCAGTTTTTCTGTCTTATATTTTCTTGATACATTGATTTTATAGAGCAGAAATCACAGTCAAATTTACATCCTCTAGAAAATTGCACTATTCCCACAGGCTGATATTTTTTTCCTTTAAAAGCTTTATGGTAATGATCTATATATCCAAGCTCTCTACTAAATTTTGATGTATATCTTTTTTTTAATTTGCCTTTCTGGTAGTCTTCAATCATTTTGCTCCATGTATCTTCAGCATCTCCTACTAAGACACAATCGCAGTATAGTTCACTCTCCTCTGGTAGTACAGTGGAATGAAATCCTCCTACAACAGTGATATTACTATCTTTTTTATATTTTTGGGATAACATATATGTTCTCTTGATAGAAAAAGTCTCTGCTGAAAAAACAATTATATCAGAAGCTATTTCTTCAGGAAGTTTTTCTATCCTGTCATCAAAAAATTCTAACTCAATCCCTTCAGGGGTAAGACTGTCAAGTATAGGAAATATAAGAGGTTTCATTGCATCACTGCTGTTCTTCTCAAACATATTTACTCTTATTATTGTTACCTTCATTCTAATCTCCTTGTATTCCTAGGTATTTAAAGCCTATATTTGCTCCAAGGAGTATGAACTTTTCTGTGAGAGTTTTATTTGAAGAATTTTTTATTCTAAACCATATATTTTTAAATGTGTAGGTTTTTCTCCATACTTTTCTGTATATTTCATCCAGTCTTTTCATAGACATATTCTCTGGTTGAAAAACTGTGTTGTTTTGTGTATATTTAGACCAGTCTTTTATAATTATTCGGCCTTCTTTGTCCATTTTTCTATATAGATCAGAATTTGGCAAAGGAGTCAAAATAGAAAATCTTGCCAAATCTAGTCCTAAATATTTTATTTTTTCAGGGAGTGCCAGCAAATCTTCTTCAGTGTCTCCATCCATTCCCAATACAAAACAACCATTTATTGCTATATTATATTTATGAGCTCTATCTATGCACTCTTTGTATCTTTCTACATTGGAAAATTTTTTATTTACTCCTTTTAAAGTTTCTTCTCTAAGAGATTCAAACCCTATGAGAATACCTGAACATCCGCTTTTTTTGGCAGCTTCCATAAGCTCATCATCAAAAGGAGCATCAGCTGTGCCATTTCCAGCCCATTTTATTTTTAACTTTTCCATTTCTTTCATTAATTTTAAAGAATATTCTTTAGGATAAAAGAAATTTGGATCAAAAAATATTATTTTATCACTCTTTAAACTTTTTATTTCTTCAATCACATCTTCTACTGGTCTGGGATTACTTTTCCACATCTCGCTTATAGCACAAAAACTACATTTGTTATCACAGCCTCTATCAGCTATTACTGGTGATACCTTCATGTATCTCTTACTTTTTATCAAATTTCTTGGAACCATTTTTATTTTTCTTACATCTATATTTTGGTTATCATATTTTTTTTGGGTTCTCCTTTGAGATAATCATGAAAAAATTCAGGAAGAGATATCTCACCTGCTCCTATTATTACAGTATCACAATGTTCTGCTGCTTCTTTAGGTACAGCAGAGGTATGATATCCTCCCATTACAATATATGCACCTCTTTTTTTAAATTCTTTTGAATGTATATATGCCTGTTTGCTGGAAGAGGTATCAAAAGATATTACAATAATGTCATATTTTTTCTTATCATAATCTACTTTATAGGATATCTCATCACAAGCATCTATTTCTGCAATTATATCTTTTGGTCATAGTGATACCAATGTAGGTAGAGTAAGTGATGGATATGTCATTAGATTGGAAAATATTCCTCTGTATGATTTTTCTGTTTTGTTCCAAGCATGAATAAAAAGTATTTTTAAAATATCAATCCCTCCCTTAATGTTTCTTATTACTATTATAGTATATTTTTTCTATAGAAATAAGAAGTAATATTTAGTGAGAATCAACATACAGGAAGTGTTTTAATAGAAATTTGTATATAATAATATTTATAAGATATAAAACAAATTAGGTTCAAAGAAAAATAGCAGTTAAATTTTTCTTTTTTAGGTATTTTTATTCTCCTTGGGGAAAGAAAATATTTTACATCAAAGCTTAATAAATCTCTTCTTTTTATTGACATTTCATATATATTATGATATACTTTACCGTAGATTACGCTTGGAAAGGGTCATCAGCAACCCTAGGCCAGCGATTGCAATACTTTTGGAGGTGTTAAAATGTACGCAGTTATAAAAACTGGTGGTAAACAGTACAAAGTAGCAGAAGGTGACGTATTAAGAGTAGAAAAATTAAATGCTGAAGTTAACGCAACTGTAGAATTAACTGAAGTTCTTTTAGTAGCTAATGGAGAAACTGTAAAAGTTGGAACTCCTGTAGTTGACGGAGCTAAAGTAGTAGCAGAAGTAGTAGCTCAAGGTAAAGGTGCTAAAGTTGTTAACTTCAAATACAAGCCAAAAACAGGATACCACAGAAAAAAAGGTCACAGACAATTATTTACTGAGATCAAAGTTACTTCAATCAACGCTTAATTAATTTATGACAAGAGTTGAAATCTTTAGAAAAAATGGTAGAATTGTGGGATACAAGGCTACTGGTCATTCAGACTATGCTGAATATGGAGAAGATATAGTATGTGCAGCACTGTCAATGGCATTACAAATGCCCTTGGGAGGAATGCAGGACGTTCTTGAGCTGATACCCAAATTTGATATAGATTCTGATGGATACCTTAGGGTAGATATGAGAGGAATGGATAATAAAGGTAAAGAAAGGGAACTAGATACTCTTCTAGAAAGCATGGCTTTAATGGTAGAAAATTTATCAAAAGAATATCCTAAAAATGTAAAGCTTGTAGAGAAGGAGGAAAAATAGATGCAATTTACTTTAAATATACAATTATTTGCACATAAAAAAGGGCAAGGTTCTGTTAAAAACGGAAGAGACTCAAATCCTAAATATCTTGGAATCAAAAAATATGATGGAGAAGTTGTTAAAGCTGGAAACATCATAGTTAGACAAAGAGGAACTGCTATCCATGCAGGAAACAACATGGGAGTTGGGAAAGACCACACTTTATTTGCTTTAATTGATGGTTATGTAAAATTTGAAAGACTTGGAAAAGACAAAAAACAAGTTTCAATTTACTCTGAAAAATAATAGCATTTAATAAAAATACTGAGAAGCTAGGGAAATCAAAGCTTCTCATTTTTTTTACTCAAAAAAAGATAAGAAAAATGAGATAAAAATAAAGAGAAGTTTTAATATATTATAATTAAAATGATAAAAAGGAAGTCTAATATTGTTAGACTTCCTAAAATGATATTATTTAATCTAAAAGATTATTTCCATTAGTAGCTGTTACTTCTTTATACCATTCAAATGACTTTTTTTTGTATCTTTTATAACTGCCATTTCCATCATCATCTAAATCAACATAGATAAATCCATAACGTTTACTCATTTGACAAGTTGACATGCTTATTAAATCTATACAACCCCAAGGAGTATATCCCATTATCTCTACTCCCTCTTCTATTGCTTCTGCAATAGCTGAAATATGTTCTTTAAAATATTGAATACGATAATCATCTTGAATAGTTCCATCAGCTTCAATAGTATCATTATATCCCAAACCATTTTCAACTATAAATAATGGTTTTTCATATCTGTCATATAAGTCAATCAATGAAGTTGTTAAACCTGTAGGATCGATTTGCCAATCCCAATCTGTTATATCCAGATATGGATTTTTAACACTGCTGCTTATATTTCCACTTACTCTTTCTTTTCCCTCTTCATTTATACTTGAAATTTTACTCATGTAATAACTGAATGCTACATAGTCAACAGTATATTTCTTTAAGACTTCCTCATCTTCTTTTTCAAAATGGATAGTAAGATTCTTTCTTTCCCACTCGTTTTTTATATGCTGTGGGTAAGCACCTCTTACCTGAACATCTGAATAAAAATTATTTTTTCTATTATCTTTTAAAGCTAATAACACATTTTGAGGATGGCAATTTTCTGGATAAGATAATGTTTTAGTAATCATACATCCCATCTCAGCTTCTGGTATTATCTCATGCAGATATTTTGTTGCTAATGCACTTGCCACAAATTGATGATGTAAAGATTGATATACAACTTCTTCAAATTTATCTTTTGGGAATCTGTCAGGAACTATTCCTAATGTTGTAAAAGGATGTCTGAATACACTATCAATTTCATTAAATGTAAGCCAATATTTTACCAATCCTTTATATCTTGTATAAACTGTTTTACAAAATTTTAAAAATAGTTCTATTACTTCACGTTGATACCATCCTTGAAAATTGTTGCAGATATATAGTGGAAGTTCATAGTGATGCAGTGTTACAAGTGGTTCTATATTTCTTTTTTTCATTTCTATAAAAAGGTCTTCATAAAATTTTAATCCTGCTTCATTTGGTTTTTCTTCCATTCCTGTTGGATATATTCTTGTCCATTGAATAGATACTCTAAGTGTTTTAAATCCCATTTCTTGAAATAAGTCCAAATCTTCTTTGTAGTGATGATAAAAATCTATTCCGTGTCTCTTTGGATATTCAACAGTATCATTTGTAGCCATTGCACGTTCAATATCTTCACTTTTAATTTCATGGAGTGATTTATAATCTTTTTTATTAACATTCTTTTTTATTCTAGTGCAATCTGCAATAGATATTCCTTTTCCATCTATATTCCAAGCTCCTTCACATTGATTCGCCGCAGTAGCTCCTCCCCACAAAAAATCTGCTGGAAAAATATTTTTTTTCACAAAATTACCTCCTAATTTAAACTAAATATAAATTTTAAAGATTTAATAAATCTTTTTTTGTTATGATCAAAAACTTTAAATTAAATTTATTTTAAATATTATTGATTTTTAATAGCTGGTCTGATTATTAAAATATCATTATTTTGTTTTACTTCACCTAAATTTAATACTCCTATATCAGAATATTCTTCACTATTAGAAATTACCAGCATTGTGGTTGTATCATATCCTGCTTTTTTTATTTTTTCTATATCAAATTCTATTAAGATGTCCCCTGCTTTTACTTTCTGCCCATCTTTTACCTTTTTTGTAAATCCTTCTCCATTCATTTCAACTGTATTAATACCAATGGGTGACCATCTTTGGCACCCTGCTGTTTATGCTCAGTGAGAATGTGCCCATCACGCTGGTGGTGGTGTGCATCACCCCGCTGAGTCTGCTGGTGGCCAGCTTCCTTGCCAAGCGCAGTTAGCAGGAGCATAAAGTACTCCTTTTTGAGGTATGATTCCTACTCCTTTTCCAATAGATCCTGATGCAAAAGCTTCATCTTTTACCTTGCTTAATTCTATTGACTCTCCTTCAATACAAGATTTGATAATTATATCCTCAGCTTCATTTTTAGTATTACTGCTATTTTTCTCATGAATTTCTATGTCATCTTTTTCATCTATTCCTAAAAAGTAAGTGATTACTGCTGTTATTACAAAGGCAAGTGTAATTCCAATAACATAATATACAAATGTTTCTCCTAAAAATGCAGGTAAAGTAGTCAGTGCTGGAAATACATAGACTATAGCTTTAGTATGCATCATTCCCATAAATCCACCTGCTATTGCTCCTCCTATTACTTGAGCTATAAAAGGCTTTCTATATTTTAAAGAAATTCCATATACAATTGGTTCTGTAATTCCTCCTAGTAAAGCTGGAATTGTAGCTGAAAGTGCATATGCTTTATTTTCTTTATTTTTTGCTTTCAAAAATACTCCAAATGCAGCTCCTGCACTGGCAAATGTTGCTGCTGCTATCATAGGACGTATTACATCATAACCATATGTTGAAATATTATTGATCATAATAGGTACAACACCCCACTGAACTCCCAACATTACAAGAAAAGTCCATCCAGCTCCAATAACGGCTCCTGTTAATAGCCCATTTTTTACACTTAAAAAATTAACTAAATTACCTACCTGATCTGCAAGGTATACTCCAATTGGTCCAATTACAATAATAGTAAGAGGAACCATTATAAGAAGAGCAACAAATGAAAGAGCAAATAATTCTATATTTTTAGGAATAAATTTTTTTAAAACCTTTTCTAATTTAGAATAAATCAAAATAGAAACAATGACTGGAACCAGACTTCCAGAATACCCTATCAAGACTACAGGAATTCCTAAAAATGATGTCATATCACCTGGTTTTGACATAAGCTTTGTAAAATTCGGCTCCATTAATGTCGCTACTATTGCTAGTGCTATATATGGATTACATTTAAAAGCTTTTGCAGAAGAATAAGCTAAAAATAATGGTAAAAAGTAAAATACACTGTTTCCAGCTGCTGCTAAAATCTTGTATGTTCCTCCACTTGTATCCAATATTCCTAATGTTGTTGTAAGAATAACAAGAAGAGCTTTTATCATACCAGCTCCTGCTAAAGCAATAACAATTGGATTTAGAATTGCTGACATCATATTTAAAGCTCGTGTAAACAAAGTTCCACTTTTTTTCTCTTCTTTTACTTCTGTTTCTCCTATTGAATACTGTCTTTGAATTGCATTAAAAATATCTTCTACAGCATTTCCCACTACCACTTGAAATTGACCATTTCCTTTTACTATTGAAATTACTCCCTTAAGTTTTGATAAACTATTTTCATCAGTTTTTGTTTCATCTTTCAGTTTAAATCTTAATCTAGTTACACAATGTGTCAAATTTACTATATTATTCTCTCCACCAATAAGAAATATAATCTCTTTTGCTAATTGGTCATAATTTTGTTTCGCCATGTTATAACCTCCATAATATTTTACTTTCTGAATTTATAGCCATATCATATCATATTTTTTTATCAACATTTAAAAGTTCGTTTTTTGGAAACTATATACTATTAATCTCTTAAAAATAAAAATAGTGTATTATTTAATTTGATATAATACACTATTTCTATAAAATTATTTGTTTTTTATTAACTGACGATATTTATTTACAATATGATCATTTATCAAAGGATAAATTATAGAATGACTTTGAATTTCTGAATTATGATGGAAGGCTATGCAATTATCAATACCAGAATAATTTTTCATCTCTTCATTTCCAGTTATCAAAACGATCTTTGCTTTTGTTCTTGAATAATCTTTTTCTTCTTGAAATTCAGATAGCTGATATTTTTTTAAATAAAATCCAGAATTAGAATATATAATTATCAATGTTTCTTCATCTGCTCTTCTAATAAATGTATCTTGTTTCACATCATCTAAATTTGTAATTAAAAATTTACCATTATAAGCTAATTTCATTTGCAGATCAATAGCCCCAATTTCTGAAAACAGCAAGCCAAAACTTGCT
>OGMN01002373.1_pt1 | contig 10851 bp, 8 predicted proteins | sample 1573211 | NCBI WGS metagenome assembly OGMN01 (sample SAMEA2581876, study PRJEB24529) | metagenome | biome: Human gut stool | place: China | collected 2011
CTTATTCCCTTTAAATACCAGCATAAATGTTTTCTAAGTTCAAAAATAAATGGTCTTTCTGGGTGTTCTATCTCAGTTCTTCTAGTGTGTTCAATAGCCATGTCTATTTTTTCAATATCAGTTACTGGATGAAGAATTTTTCCATGTTCAAAGTATTCTCTGATATCTCTTATAAGCCACGGATTTCCAAATATACCTCTGGCAAGCATGATTCCATCTACTCCTGAATAATCTACTCTCTCTTTAGCATCTTCAGCAGTAAATATATCTCCATTTCCTATTACTGGAATATCTACACTTTCCTTTACCTGTTTTATAAGGCTCCAGTCAGCTTTTCCAGTATACATCTGCTCTCTTGTTCTTCCATGAACTGTTATATGTTTGCATCCAGTTTCCTGAGCTATTTTAGCTATTTCAACAGGATTTTTACTTTCCTTGTAACCTACTCTTATTTTTATAGAGAGATCAGTCTTATCATCTAAGGTGCTTCTCATTTCAGAAAGCATAGCTCTCACAAGTTCAGGCTGCTCCATAAGAGCTGCTCCATATCCATTGTTGACTATTTTTTTCATAGGACATCCTGAATTTATATCTATATGTTTTACTCCAAGACTCTCTACAAATTTTGCACTTTCTACCATCTTTTTTATATCTTTACCAAAAAGCTGTACAGAATCTCCTTCTCTCAATCTTAAAATAACTTTGAGAGTTTTTTCACAAGCAACCTCCAAAGCATTTATACTTACCATTTCTGTAAATAAAAGATCTGGTTTAAATTCTTTTAAAATTCCTCTATATGTATAATCTGTAACTCCCGCAATAGGAGCAGTATATATTTTTATCATAAATTTTTCTTCCTCCGACATCAAATAAAAAAAGGTATCTCAATCTAAAAATTTTACCATATTTATGATATTTTTTCAATATAACTAGACATATTAGAGTAAAAAAATTATTTTTAAAAAAATAAAAGCCCTGAACAAGTCAAGGCTTTTACTGTGAACTATTTGTCAAATCTTATTTTAGCTTCATCTACAATAATATCTAAGAATTCATCCAGCTTCATAGATTCTTGTTGTTGAGAACCGAATTTTCTTATATTTACTTCTCTGTTTTCAACATCATTTTTACCTAAAATAAGTTGTACAGGAACTTTATATTTTCCATTAGCTTCTCTGATTTTATATCCAATAGATTCTGCTCTGTCATCAATTTCTGCTCTGATTCCTCTTTCTTGAAGAGCTTTAAATATCTCTTTAGCATAAGGAACTACTTCATCATTGATAGTTAATATTTTTACTTGAGTAGGTGCTAACCATAATGGGAAAGCTCCTGCAAAGTGTTCAATAAGGATTCCGATAAATCTTTCGATTGAACCATAAACAACTCTGTGAATCATTACTGGTCTATGTTTTTCACCATCTTCTCCAATATAGCTAATATCAAATCTTTCAGGAAGATTGAAGTCTAACTGGATAGTTCCACATTGCCAAGTTCTTCCAATAGCATCTTTAATTTTGAAGTCTAATTTTGGTCCATAGAAAGCTCCATCTCCAGGATTTAATTTATATGGTTTTCCAATTTTATCAAGAGCTCCAGCAAGTGCAGCTTCTGCTTTTTCCCATATTTCATTTGAACCAATTGCTTTTTCTGGTTTAGTTGATAATTCAATATGATATTCAAATCCGAATAGTTTGCTGTAGAATTTATCTATCAATTCAACTACTCCAATGATTTCTTCTTCTATTTGATCTGGAGTCATAAATATATGAGCATCATCTTGCGTAAATGTTCTCACTCTCATAAGCCCGTGAAGAGCTCCTGAAAATTCATGTCTGTGAACTGTTCCTAATTCTCCACATCTGATTGGGAAATCTTTATATGAATGTAATTGATATTTATATGCTAAGATACCACCTGGGCAGTTCATAGGTTTTATAGCAAATTCAGTCTCATCTATTGTTGAAGTATACATATTTTCTCTATAATTAAACCAGTGACCTGAAATTTCCCATAATTCTTTATTAAGCATTATTGGAGTAGTGATTTCCTGATATCCAGCAAGAGTATGTTCTCTTCTCCAAAGGTCTATAAGAGTATTTCTTATAACCATTCCTTTTGGAAGAAATATTGGGAATCCTGGTCCATATTCGCTTACAAAGAATAAATCTAATTCTTTTCCTAATTTTCTATGGTCTCTTCTTTCCGCTTCTTCTAATAGAGTTAAATAAGCTTTTAATTTAGCTTCATCAGAGAAAGCAAATCCGTATATTCTTTGAAGCATTTTATTGTTAGAGTCTCCTCTCCAATAAGCTCCAGCAACTGATTTTAATTTGAAAGCTTTCAAGTATGATGTAGAAGGTACATGAGGTCCTCTACATAGATCCATAAATTCTCCCTGTTTGTAGAAAGAAAGTATTTCTCCTTGAGCTATTTCTTTTATGATTTCCACTTTATAGATTTCACCTAATTTTTCAAAGTGCTCTATAGCTTCCTCTCTAGTCATCATAACTCTTTCAATTTTTTCATTTTCTTTTACTATTTTCTTCATTTCAGCTTCAATTTTTACTAAATCTTCTTCTGTAAACTGCTCCTTTGGATCAAAGTCATAATAGAATCCATTTTCTATAGCTGGTCCTATTGCTACTTTTGTCCCTGGGAATAATCTGATAACAGCTTGAGCCATCAAGTGAGCTGTTGAGTGTCTTATTACCTCTTCTCCCTCTTCACTGTCAGCTGGTATAAATTCTACTTTTGCATCTCTGTCTAAAATTGTTGCCATATCCATTGGTGTTCCATCTATTTTAACAGCTACTGCTTTTTTTGCTAAAGAGTTGCTGATACTCTTTGCTACTTCAAACATATTAACTTGCCCTTCAAATTCTTTTATATCTCCGCTTGGTAATTCTACTTTCATAATTTCCTCCTATTTATATACATTCAAATTTTTAATCTACTATATCTTGTGGTTTCAATCCATCAAATAAGTAAGTTTGAGGGCTTGTTTTTTGCTTAGCATCTGTATCTGCTCCAAGACCAAATATAGGTTTGTCTGGGAATGCAAGTAATGTAAATTGAAGAGCTACTCTCCACTCATAATCTCTTGTTCCTAGATCATATTCTCTCTCATAAGCTACCGCCCATTCATAATATCCAAACTCTTTACCTATTTCTACTCCTAAACCATCAAGTGAACTTTTTCTTCTGTTCTTACTAGAAGTATCTTTAAAGTTCTCATAAAATTTAGCATAAGTTTTTACATTCCATCCTTCACTTGGTTTCCCAATTTTTGCCATCAGACTTACTTTATGCTCTCTATTCAATCTATCCCAGCTTCCACTGTTCCATCCTGAATTTTCTTCCACTTCGTATCCAAATCCAACTCTATTTTGAGAATAGAATATTCTTGCTTTTACTTCTTCTAGAGAATCCCATAAATCTCCAGTTTTATCATATCTTGCATCATTTCTCTGCATCATAAGATGTATCTTAAAGTTACGTTTGTAATCTCCAAGACTATTAAATCTATCATACATTATACTGTTAAGATTGAAATTGACACTATTTCTTTCTCTATCTCTCAAGATATCTCTTACTCTGTAAAGTTCTGCTTGTGTCAGCTGATTAGAATCTTTATTAAATTCAAGCTCAGCATATTTTTTTAATTCTTCATCTGTAAATCTTTTATCTCTGTATTCATAGGTAAATGACAATACATCTGAATTATTAATGTTTCTAATTCTTCCATCTGTTAAAAGTACTTTTGCTCCATCTTCTTTATGCTTATAATCTTCATATGTAACTCTATAATAATTTTCTACATCTCCACCATCTAAAAATGAAACTCCATAGATTTTATTATCTACATCTATTTCTTTAAGATCATGTGTATAATTTCTTCTTACATCTGTACCTTGACTGAAATCAAATCCTAGTCTATTGTCTCCAAAAGAATATTGATACGCATATGTATTTGCTCTGATTTTTTCTTTAGCATTATCTACATTTTTCATATCCCATATTTTAGAATCTATTCCTTGATTTTGATAAGATAATCTATGTCCTTCATAGTTATATACTGCTCCATAATTTCTGAAAGTTAAATCATTGTAGTTTCTATCTCTTTCATTTTCACTTGTGTATTGTCTGTCCTGTCCATAGTTCAATGATAGTGATTGTCTATCATCAATTTTAAAGTTTACATCATTTTTAAATGTCTGCCCATTAAGCTCGCTTGTGTCAGCAGGATTTTCTCTTCTCTTATATTCAATGTTATATGCTGTTTCTGTATTACCTATCATTGCATTGATAGTATCTTTAATTTCATAGATATTATCTTTGTTTTTTAATCTGATATCTTCAGGGTTCATAGTTTTCTTTCTAATATCATTATAGGCAGTACCAAATTTAACATCTCCAGAATCATAATCATATCTTTGATAGAAAAGATTCAAATCATTACTTAAAGCAAAATCCATTTTTCTATTTTTGTTGTCTGTATTATCAAAAAGCTGTATTGTATGATTAAGTTTTAATTGAGTTCTAAGAGTTGAATCTTCCCCACTTGTATAATGTCTAGTATATGGGTTATATCCTTTATCATACTTATCATATCTCACACCACCAAATAGTGCTAATTCTCCAAAAGCTCCAAGAGGTATTTCATTTCTTTCAGCTCCAAATTCATAGAATTTAGACTCATTTACATATTGTCTGTATGAATTAACTGAAAAAGCCGGTTCATAATAGATTCCATCTCTATCCCAGAATTTTTCCTTTGTCTGTCCAGTTGCAAAGGTAAATTTAGTAGTATCATTATAGAAATCTACATATGCTCTTTCTTCTCTGAAATCGCTGTATATTATATTTTCAAATCTATTGTACTCTTTATCTCTTTCATTAGATCCCTTTACAACCTTTTCTCTTAAAGGGTCATCCATCAAATCAAGCTTTCTTTCATGTTCATTGATGTTATATCCAGCTTTTATTCTGTAGTCTCCCCAGAAATCATAGTCACCAAAAGATACTCTCAAATCTCTGCTGTCATATTGAGAATATTCTCTGATTGTACTTGGATTATATTTATAGTAGAAGTTTCCTCCTAAAAGACTGTTGTATTGAATCATAGAATCTAAGTTTGGATCTCTCTCCCATAGTCCTAGTTTTCTAAATTTATCCCCATTTTTTTCATCATAGCTGAATCCTATATTATTTTTCTTTTCAAAAAATTCAAATCCAAAATCTTCAGCTCTTGACTGTGTATCTTTTAATGTTGAACCTGGGTCCATGTCATATAAATAATTATAATATCCACCAACTCTGTATCTGCTGTTATCTTTATACAATTCAATCTGTGAATAAAGATCATTATCTATATTGCTTCCATAGTCTATATCATCTATATCATCATAGACCATAAGAGCATAAGCTTCCTTATCATCAGTCAATTTTAATCTGGTTTTCAATGTTATATCTTTATCTGGTCCTAATTCCTTTAAGTCTGAATTCATTGAGAAGAAACTTATTGTAGAATCAAGTTTTGGTCTGGTATTATTTAAGAATCTTCCATTTCCCTCATAGTCAGTTATTATATCTTCCAACTTAGGAATCATATTATATGTTCCATTGATAGCATTAAATTGTAAAATTCCCTTTTCACCATTATATTCATGAGAATAATTCAGTCTATATCTTTTATTTTTTTCCTCATAATCAACAGGATCATTATATTTTTCTTTATTATCAGCTTTTGACCAAATCAGAGCATCATCTATATTTAATTTTGCTGTTCCAAATTTATCTGTTTTATACCAGTTTTCCCATCTTCCTATTAATAGTCCCATTTGATCAGCAAATTTAGGAGCAAATCCTCCTTTAAATTTACTGTCTTTATCTCCATAAAGAACTCCCCATGAAGTCTGCCATCCATAGTAATCTTTTGTTCCCCATTCTGGGAATAAAGGAACTTCTGAATCCTGTCTTATATTAACTCTATACCATGGTATACTGAAAGGAAAAATATCATTATCCCCTAAGTATAGGTCACTCCCTTTTAAAGTAAGCTGTTTATCTGGCTCAACTATTATTTCCTTAGAAAGAAGATGATATCCTGCTTGATTTGGATCTGCTGTTTCAACTACATTGTAGTCAGTTGTCAGCCATCCATTATTTATATAAAGATTTCCATTTGCATATTCAAATACTTTTCCACCAAAATATATTTTATCATTTGGTGCTTCTCCTCCAGTTACCTTTCCAATTTCAAGATATCCAAAGTTATTGTAAAAAACTCCTTGGTCTCCATCTAAAGATACATCTCCATTGGTTGACTCTAATTTAAGTATACCTGTAGGCTGATCTACTTGTGTTATTATGTTCCCTTTAAGATACGCTCTGTTTTTTTCTTTATCTCTCTGCATATCAAAAACTTTTAATTTTAAATCTCCATACTTTACATTAACACCACTTTGAGAAGTAACTGTATCATTAAGAAGGTCAACTTCTATCTCATCAGCTCCACCTAATATTCTGTCACTGGTGTTGTTAATATTTCCCGTGGGAACACTACTCATTCCCAGAATATTTAAAGAAATTATAATATATGCTGCTGTAAGATAAATTTTTCTCTTCATAATCTCAATCCTTCTCCTTAATTAATGTTTGAAATAATTATATCACAAATATGAACAAATTAGAATAACAGAGCAATATTTTATTTAAAGAAAAAGAGACTGTCCTTTTAGAAAACAACAGTCTCTTTAAAATATCTAATTAATATACAGCTAGCTTTTCTTTTATTTCTTCTTTAGGTCTTAATCCAACTACCTGGTCTACTCTTATCCCATTTTCAAAAACTACCATCGTTGGGATACTCTTTATTCCAAATTGTCCTGCCAAGCTTGGATTTTCATCAACATTAACTTTGTATATCTTTACTTTTCCCTCTTCAGAAATTTCTTCTAAAATTGGAGCAAGCACTTTGCAAGGTCCACACCATTCAGCCCAAAAATCCACAATTACAATCCCTTTATTATTTATAACTTCTTCTTTAAAAGTAATCTCATTCAGATTGATTAAACTGCTCACTATTTATCCTCCCTGCTTTAAGAAAATTCTTATCTGCAAATCCATACTATTATATCATACATACTTAATATATTGTACAAATTTATTCAGGAAAAATCAAGTTTTTTTAAGAGTATAGCTTTCCTAAAAGAATGTTCTTTTCAGTGTTTTCTCTGACACTTTTTATTATTGTGATACCTTTTGAAACATCTCCTATCAATATAGCACCTTTTAGCTTATTTTCCTCAAAATATAATTTTTTATAAATACTTTTTTTAGTGTCTATATCTTCAATAAACTCTTCACACTCTTTTCCATTTCCAATCAAACCGATAGAAATACGTTTGATATTCATTCCATCAAAATTAAGCGGCTGAATTTGTTCCTTATAAACAGCACTATCTCCACTTGCATTTATTCCTGCTGTTTTTCCCTGTTCCATAGCTATCTGCCAAAGTCCTATTACTTTTCCTTCATATTCTGCTGCATCTCCACAAGCATAAATATCTTTTTCAGAAGTTTCCATTTTTTCATTTACGATTATTCCTCTTCCAGTTTGAAGCCCCATATCCACAGCTAGTTGTTTATTAGGAAGTATTCCTGCACTTATAACTACTAAATCTGCCATAATATGTTCTCCTTTTTCAAGAACAACAGAAGATACTTTTCCTTCTCCCTCCAAATGATCAACAACTACACCTTTATATACCTTTACTCCTGAACGCACTATTGCCTGCTCTAATATTTTAGATCCTTTTTCATCTAGCTGTCTAGGTAAAATTCTCTGCATCATTTCTATTACTGAAACTTCCATTCCCAGCTCTTTCAGTCCCCATGCTGCTTCCAGTCCAAGAACTCCTCCACCAATAACAACTGCCCTTTTACATTTCTTTACATACTCTTTTACATTTTCTGTATCTTTCATACTTCTAATAGTAAAAACTCCATCTAAAGAAGCACTTTTTATAGGCGGGATAAAACATTCTGATCCAGTAGCCAATATCAATTTATCATATAAGTACTCTTTTCCGCTTTCTAAAGTTACTTTTTTATCCTTAGCTGATACAGATTTCACTGCATCTCCTATAGTTATCTTTATATTTTTTTCCTCATACCATTTATCTTTTTTTATTTTCAATTTTTCTTCTGGCATATCAGCATAAAGATGCTCTGTCAACATAGTTCTATAATATGGCATCACACTTTCTTTTCCTATAATTTGAATATCTGCCAGTTTATTTTTATTTCTCACAGCATCTGCTGCTGATACTGCGGCTACTCCTCCACCAATTATAATTACTTTTTCCTCTTTATTTAAATTCTCTTCTTTTTTATTTTCTATTTTTATAAAGGCTTCTTTTCCTGCTCCACATACAGGACATACAGCTGGGCACTCTTCTCCATCTATTACTTCACTGCATACTGTACACTTCCAGCTTGTTTCTGAAACTGGTTTAATCTCTATTTCTTCAAAAAGTTCTTTTCCTACTCCACATACAGGACAGGTATCAGGCACTTCACCATCAGGAAATATTTCATCACATACTGTACATTTCCATGCTTTTCCTGAAATAACTTTTTTCTTTTCATCTCTATTTATAGAAGGTGTTGTTTTTTCTTCAGCTTTTACTTCTTCAAAAAATTCACTTCCTACATTGCATACAGGACATACCTCTGGTGGATTCTCTCCTTCAAATTCTTCCCCACATATTGTACATCTCCATTTTTTCATTTCCATATTCTCCTCCCTTTCCTGCTATATACCCTTTTTCTAATTTTAACACATTAAATTCTTTTTTTCAATTGTAATTATTACAAAACTAACATTCATACAATATAAAAAAAGATGACCCATAATTAGAAATATAATTTTAAAACTTTTTCAGTAGAAATATTTACCATTAATTTTCAAAGCTCTAAAATTTACTCTAACTTTTCAGTCATCTATTTATATTTTAATTATTCTTTTTTTCTCTTTCTTCCTTTTCTCTCTCTGCCTGTGATTTATTTAAATAGAAAGGTTCCAGTGTATATATGTTGTCATCTTCATGATGTAAAGCCATTTGAGCCGCCATAGCTGCTCTTGGTATAGAGTTTACTTTAGAGAATACAATATTGTCTTCTCCCATAATCTCTTTTATAAGTTCTTGGTTCACTATAGCTCCATCTCCTATAAATGCAACCTTTTCTCCTTTTAATTTTTCAAGTATATCTCTTAATTCTCCATCTTTGTATTCTTCTTTTCTAACTAATTTTCTATTTTCATATTTATATTGAGAATAGTATACTCTCTCTTTTCTTGCATCAATAAGAGGAACAATTAACCCTTCTCTTTCTTCCCCTGTCTCAGCTAAAACATCTAATTCATTTATTCCAATGATTGGTTTTTTCAAGGAATATGCAAGTCCTTTAGCTATTGCCACTCCTATTCTTATTCCTGTAAAAGATCCAGGCCCTGTTGTTACAGCTATTTTATCAACATCTTTTATAGTATATCCAGATAAATCAAATAGAGAATCTACAGCCTTCATTATGACATTTGAATGGTTCACTTTTACATATAAGTTTATTTCTCCTATTATTCCAGTTTTATCCTCATACAAAGCTACACTTCCTATTTTTGTAGCAGTATCAATTGCTAAAATCAACATACTTCAACATCTCCTTCTCTTTTGCAGGATTTCCCACATAACTCAATTCTATTTCACGAGTTTCATCTCCATGATAGAATAATTTTATTTCAATATATTCTTTTGGAAGCTCGCTTTTTATTATGTCTGCCCATTCTATCAGGACTATTCCTCCACTGTTAAGATAATCCTCATACCCTACCTCATATATTTCTTCTGCTTCAGATAAACGGTACACATCAAAATGATATAGGGAAAGTCTTCCACTGAAATATTCAAGTACATAGTTAAAAGTAGGACTTTTCAGGCTTTCTTCTACACCTAATTTTTTAGCAAAAGTTTTAGTAAATGTAGTTTTTCCTGTACCAAGATCTCCTATGAGAGCTATAGTAGTATTTTCTTCAGCATAATCAGAAAGTTTTTCTGCTAAAGTGTCAAGCTCCTTAAAGCTCATTATTTTTTTCATTTTCTCCTCCATCTTTAAACTGTATCTTATTTACAATATTTGTAGTTGATTTTCCTTCTATAAAAGAAAGAATTCTAACTTCTCCACCATTTTTTTCTACTGTTGAAGTCTCAGGAAGAGTATTTTTGTCGTAGTCTCCCCCTTTTACATGGATAGATGGTTTTAATTTATCTAATGTCTCTATTGGCGTCAGCTCATCAAATATAACTGTAAAATCTACAGCTTTTAATCCTGAAAGCATTTCAGCTCTGTCTATTTCATTATTTATAGGTCTTGTAGGTCCTTTCAGCTGCTTTACAGAAGCATCTGAATTAACTCCTACTATCAGTATATCTCCCTGTCTCTTTGCCTCATTCAAGTATCTCAAATGTCCTACATGAAGGATATCAAAACATCCATTTGTAAATACTACTTTTTTGCCTTGTAATTTTAACTCCTCTATAAGTTTTGCTGCGGTTTCCTTGCTTAAAATCATTTAACTCCCTCCATATCTTTTCTCAACATTTTTATAAAATCCAATATGATTTCTGCTGTCATTCCCCAGACTATGTCTCCATGAAAATTATAAAAATATACTTCTCTTGGATTTCCCTGCCAAGGTCCATGATATCTCGTTGGCAGTCCAAGCTCCTCAGATGAAAATTGAGGAACATTTTCTATTCCAATTTTTTCTATTCTAGGCTCATTTTT
>OGMN01002377.1_pt1 | contig 10822 bp, 18 predicted proteins | sample 1573211 | NCBI WGS metagenome assembly OGMN01 (sample SAMEA2581876, study PRJEB24529) | metagenome | biome: Human gut stool | place: China | collected 2011
AATGCTCGCGGCTGGGAGTCACCTCAAACATCCGACCGCACTGTTGGCAAATCAGGATCGGCATTCTCCCTTCCTCCCTTCATGCTGCACAGCCGTCTCCGTTTCCATCAGGTCAATGATCAGGGCTCCCAGCAGTTTCGCACGCTCTCTCTGCGGCGCATTTCTGCGTATTGCCCGTTGCAGATCGGTAAGCCTTTCCACATCATCAAGCTGTTCGCCCTGCACATCCTTGTCTGGCTCCGCGTTCATTGGGAGCAGCGTGTAGCCAAATTCCGCCGCAAGGAGCTGGAGGGCGGATATGTCACCCGTCCTTCGCATGATGAACGCCGCCTGTTCCAAACCAAGCTTGACTACAGTGCGATCCGCGTAAGGGTTAAGAACATTGCCGAGACTCGATGGCGCCATGTCCATCTCGGCGGCCATCGCCCGGACGCCGCCCGGATACTTCTTCACCGCCGTCTGTACGGCTTCAATGACGTGTTCCAATGTGGGAATGTTCATGACTTCACCATTCATTCTGTACTGCCCGCCGCCTATTCTGGCGACATAGGGAAAGGTTATTCATCCGACTGCGGGCAAAGCCTCTTTGCTTCTTGCTGTGCCATCCCAAAGACGAGAGAGAGGAGTATTGTTACCATAATGGTCAGGGCGAGCCATACGGCGATGATTGTGAACCGCAGCCACGTCGTCCAATTCCAGGGGAGGATATCCCAAGCAGCGAGAGTGCCGAACAGGTACAGCGGGATAGCCAACCTCCATCCGACAAACCACATGATTTTGAGCAACTTCCATCTGCTCCATTCGAACTTACGGAGTTTTTCTATCTGCTCGGAGCTGAATCCTTTGGTCAAAAAGCGGTCTTTCATTTTCTTTTCCTGTGAAATGCTATGAGGGTTCACTTGCTCATTACCCTGCGCGTCCCCGTGTGGCGCGTCCGCATCCTGATCCATGGGGATCCCCGGATACGCTGGCGGGCGTACCGCGTCGCGGAGTACCCGACGCCCGAGGCCGTGGTCCGGCGGTGCATGACGGGGCTAGCGTTCCGGAGCAAAAATCAGGAGCACGACAACAGCCACGCCGAGCGCAAGCAGGATGTCACACAGCATGACTCACCTCTTCGGGTTCGGTGGGAGTGCTGGGAGCGGCTGGAGGCCATAGGTCGGGCCTGAGAGATGAGAGGGGGATACCCAAAAAACGATTATAACGAATGGCAGCTTCAGGGCTTATAACGCGATGTTTCTTGAAATGCCTCCACACCGTCACATAAGGAAGCCCTGAGCGTGCGGCCGCGTCAGTGATTGTGAAGCCGTAAAAACTAGGGTGGGAAAGTTCGTTCTTCATGAGAACTAAATACCAATAGGTAAAATTATAGTCAACATAATTTACCTATTGGTGGTAGCAATTCTTTTTTCCAGCTGGTAAAAAATTTTTATGGATATTTACGCTGAATTTTTGGCCTTACTGGATAAGGCCATCGCAAAATGTGGAAACGCCAAAAAACTAGCTGAGGCTCTTGACGTTCACCCGAATCTTATCACTCGCTGGAAAAAAGGTGAGCGTGTACCTACTATTACATCAATACAACCTCTTTTAGATTTTCTTGGTGTAGGGTTTTCCGATCCAACCGTTACCCAAAGTAAAGAGGTCTGCTTTGTTGACGCGCGTATAGCCCCGGCTGGGGACACGCTCCCCCCTCCCCCGGATGAAGACTACCTCGCCGTTCCCCTTGTGGAAGAAGTTGGCGCGGGGCCCGGCATCATTCCGCAAAATGAACTCATCTCGTGGTTCCTCGTCTGGCGTCACCAGCGGGCCATTCAACACAAGCGCGATCTGATCGCCGTCATGCTCGGAAAGCATTCAACTTCGATGGTTCCCACGCTCAAGCCGCAGGATATTGTGCTGGTGGATAGGCAGGATAAGGACGTGATGAACTTTAAGGGAAGAATCATGCTTGTCCTCGATCCCGCCGACGGCAGCGGAAAGATCAAGCGCGTGGCAGCGGAAAACCAACCGAAGAAAAAGGATTATCGCATCACCTACTATTCGGACAACGCCGCCGAGAATCCCCCCGAGGTCTACAGCCTTATGGAAGACTTCGAGGGGGACTGGAACAAGGCCATCGTCGGGCGGGTTGTATGGGCGTGGAGTGACGTGAGCTGCAAATAACCGTGGAGAGCCGCATGTATAAAATCTATCAGGCTGGCCCCCTTTTCTCAGATGCGGAACGGTCGTGGCACGGTAAACTTTCCGAGCGACTGCGTGCAGCAGGGCACTCTGTGGTCTGGCCGGGAGACTTGCTCACCTCAGACCAAATCAAAGCCGCTGGCCCGGGGGCAATCTCCCTTATCTTTGATACGTGTCGAAACGCCATTGATTGCAGTACCTGTGTTGTCGCCCTGCTTGACGGCACTCAGGTTGATGACGGCACGGCTTGGGAAATCGGGTACGCCTACGCCAAAGGGCTTCCTATCTTTGGTATCCGCACCGACTTCCGCCAAGGCGGAGATACGCCGTTTAACCACATGAACAGTATGATTGAGGGTTGCCTGTACGGTCTTGCCACAGATATTGACGGGCTTTTGCTGATGATGTGTGCGGCCTCATGTAACAAATGAAAATCCCCGCCGGAGCGGGGAAAGGTGAATAATGGAAGAAGAAAAGGACTTCTTGCTCAAAAGATATGAGTATACGCTAAAAAACTTCACGGACAGTAACCAAGCCATGATTGATTTTTCAAAAATGGCGCTGCGTGGAACCATGCTATTAAATGGTGCTGCCGTAATTCCTATTGTATATTCAAAGGTTGAATATTTATACTCTTGTGCCATTGTTTTCGGTATCGGAGCACTTCTTTCGGCTTGTGCAACATCTGTGGCATATCTAACCCAATGGATAATCACTTCGCACTGTGATCAGGCATTCATCTATTATCCATTTAGAGTTTCATCCTTATCCCCGGAAGAAGACAGATCGGTACAGAGGGCTCACACATTGCTGAAGTTTCTTCTCCCGGTTCGCTTCTTCGCAATGATTCTTGTTGCTGGTTCTCTATTCGCTTTCGGTTTTGGTCTAATTGAAGCGAACACTGCCATATCATCGATGCAGAAAAAACAAGAACAAACACAACTAGCCCTGCCAGAACAGCAAAAGATACAAAAAGAATCCATTTATCCTTTACCATAGAAAAATCCTTTTGTTTTAATAAGCTAGTTAATTTCTTATTTTACGCCCCTCCTCGTGAGGGGCTTTTTTGTGCCCTATGGGACGTGACCGCCGATGCCTTCATGGTGTCGGCGGTATTTTTATACCTCATATTTTACCTATTGGGAATTTTATTCTTGACCTATTTTTTACCAATTGGTATTGTAGCTTCACGACGAACGAGGAAGGCGAGTGGCGCGGCAACGGCCCGCTGAAAGCTGGAACCGGACGGAGGAAGCCCCAACAAGTACGAGCACGGCAAGCGCAAGCCTTTGGGAGCGGGAAGCACGCGACGGCAGGAAATGGGGTGATGTGAAGACAGGCCGCGTAGGGACGGCGGGACGGGGATGGAGTGAGCCGGAATAGACCGGTTAAAGCGACAGGCCATGAAACCATCCGAAAAAGCCGGGAGGAGCAGCCCCGGCATGCGAAGGTGTGACGAGCGCCGGGCCGTAATGCGTGATAAAAAACGACAAATTACCACATAGCACGAGGTGAGTACGAAAAATCGTACTCTTAAACCATGCTTGAACGTATCTGGTAAGAGTGGGGAAGAAAAAGGAAGAAGGATTCACTTTTAGGATGAAATTAGATAGAGAACAAAATACTTCATATCTATTAGGAGCATAGAGCTCACCGAAAAAGGGAAGCTTTATAGTCTGTTAGTACAAAAAACTACAGGAAAAATCATGAGCAAACTTCTTGAATCCGTCCACACTCTTGTCATTGATGGCGATATGCCTGCAAAAGCAATAGCATCCGCCATTGGAAAACCCTACTCGACTCTGCTCAGGGAGTGCAACCCCTATGGCAAAGGTGCAAAACTCAGCGCAGAGACGTTCATGGCAATCCTCAAAGCCACAGGGAACATCCAGCCTCTTGAACTCATGGCGCGAGAACTCGGTTACAAGCTTATTCCTATCGATTGATGATCCTTGCATAAAAGGGGCGGCGGATCTCCCGTCTCCCCAACCCATGCGTGGACCTGAGGCGTATGGAGATGTGCGCCCCCGGCGGGGATGGCCCCGCCGGGTTTTGTGGAAAGGAATCAATTTGTGTGCAACGTATACAAAAAATCTATATTTAACATTATAACTGTTTACATTTAACATCTAATTGACACAAAACCACTTTTTTTGTTTCTGCTAGCAAGCAGCGGCAAGCTTCTAGGGAAGTTCGGCGGCTACCAACTCTTGGAGGCGGTTTTACGGAACCGCAAACAGCGGCAAGCTTCTAAAAAAGTTCGGCGGCTCTACTATAGGCGGTTCTTCGGAGCCGCCTTTTTTCATGTCCAAGGCACGGCTCAACGGTGTAATCATTTCAGTTTTTACATCTTGCTCAAGAACTCAAAAAGGAATCAAAATCCTTTTTGAGCTTTGAGGTTTCGCGCCCAGCTCGAAAACGGCATCACAAGCGCGGCCCGATCCTATCGGGCATCCCTCCCCCTGTTCCCCCGGCGGCGGTCGGCGTTGTTCACGTCCGGGCGCGGCGTCGGCGGCGGGTTCGTCGGGGCTGGTTGTCGAAGAGCCTCCAATCGGTGACAAGTCGTCACCAGTTGTCGTTGACTTTTTTCGTACGATAATCGTAAAACTGAGTCAACGAATTTCGTATATTTTGATTTAGAAAAGGAGGCACGAAAATGGTATCCAAGTACATGGAGGATACTATGAGCGTGGATACTGTATTCGCGGCTGCCGTTGAAAAACTGGCACAAGAACAAAACAAAGAATTAAAAGAACTCGTTCATAATACAATGAAACTTTCCACTCCTGATGTCTCGTTGCGCGAGTTCAAGCGCATCTATAGACCTGACAAGCAAGGTCGTCACCGTAGCCTGACTCTACGGGAGGCATACGAATTTTCACGGGCATTTGGAAAAACTATAGATGAAATGATCGCTCTGGGCCTCTTGGAAAGCTGAACACATAATAGTAACCACCTATAAAGAAAGGCAGTCTTGAAAGATTGCCTTTTTTTGAAGAAAATAAATACGAAAATCGTATTTTTATGTTGACTCATAAATACGATTTTCGTATTTTTTATCTCAACACAACGGGATGCCGCCGAGGGCAGACGTGTTGAGAGACGGCGAGAGCCGGACTGGAGCGGTGAACATCAACCCCCGCTGTGGAGTCGAAACGGAACATGGCCGAAGCATATGGACAGAGCCTGTGAAACCCGCTATTCTTTCAGAAAAATGAGGGACTAATGCCTGTTATCCTTATCATTGGGCCTTATCGTTTTTTCTTCTATTCCAACGAAGGAAACCCCTTAAAGGCCCCGCACATTCATGTCAGAAGTCAGGACGGCGAAGCGAAAATTTCGCTTGTTGAACCGTTCGGGGTTCTGCTCAATGCCGGTTTTTCCGCGCAGGAGCTGCGCAAAATATGCAAGCTCGTTCAGGAAAAACGGGATATCCTGAAGGGGGCGTATCATGATTATTTCGCCTAAAAAGGTTTGGTTCGACGAGGATTCCATGTGGGTGGGGCTGAATGACGCCCGCGTCATCGGCGTTCCTCTTGCTTGGTTCCCCCGTCTGCTCAATGCGACGGTTGCGGAACGCGAACGGTTTGAATTGAGCGCGTTCGGTATTCACTGGGAACACCTTGATGAAGACATTTCCGTCGAAGGACTCCTTGCAGGTCAGGGGGATTTGACGAGGACTCCCATCAAGGTCGCCTGACCATCTGCAAAAACACACCCGAAAGGCTCCCCGGAAACGAGGAGCCTTTTTTCGTGCCTAGCCCCATCGAAAAGCCCGGAACCAACCGGGCTTTTTCATTGGGTTTGGGACGCCAAGCCAAACATCAAAACGAGGGTATTTCTATGTGTTACGGCACGAACTGCGGACGTGAAGGGGCTTTTGGAACCTGCTATCACCCGGAAGACTGCATCATGCGCGCCATTGAGCGCGACGCGGAAGAGAACCTTGCCGCGCGGCTGGCACGCGACACGGCCCTGAGCCGGGAGCATTTCCCTTGCCCCAACTGCCTTGAGCAGGGCGAACGCCACAGCCTCACCTGTGAAAACGGCCTGTTCACCTGCCCGGAATGCGGCGGGGAATGCGACGCGGCGGAACTCATCGCGCTCTATGATGATATACGCGCCGGGCATGTTTCCGATGCCGAAGTCGTCGGCCTGTGGATTGAAAAGCTCGACGCAAGGAGGGTCGCATGAGCGCCGCCATCTTCTGCCCGCACTGCAAGCTCAAGTACGACAAGGCCGTGAGGCTCAGGAGGCACCGCGACTTCTGGATCTGCTCGTCCTGCGCGGAATACTACACCGCCGAGACGCTGGTCACGGCGTGCGAGAACGCCGCACGGTCGTTTCTGGCAAAGGCCAACTACCTTAAAATCATGGCACGGAGGGCGGCGGCATGAAGATCGACATCTGGAAAAGGCCGTGGCTGGCGGTGCTCCTCCTGTTCCTCTGCTTTCTGCTCGTGGGCTATTTTGAGCGGCAGGATCAGGAACTCTTTGAACGAATGGCCCCGTTCACGGAGGCAATGCGATGAACTGGACGGACGACGCCTACAGCGACGAACACGGCCCTTGGACGGACGAGGAACTCATGATCGCGGCGGGCAATGCCGCCTTTGCGCGGAACCGGCGCAAGCACACGGAAACGGAAGAAGGCGGGGAGTAAGTATATGTGCGATACCCATAGCGAACAGATCAACGAACTGGCAAAGGCACTAGCCGCCGCGCAGGGCGAGCTTGAACCCGCAGAAAAGAACTCCACCGCCGCCGTCGGGAAGGAAGGAAAGCTCAAGCGCAAATACGCTGACCTGACGGCGATGATCGACGCCGTCCGCAAGGTGCTTCCGAAGCACGGCCTCTCCATCGCGCAGATTGTCCTCCCCTCGGAAGGGGTTGCGCACGTCAGGACGATGCTGATGCACGAGTCGGGGCAATGGCTGGCATCGGAATGCAGGATGCCCTACGACAACACGGGCTCCAAGAACGCCATCCAGTCAATGGGCAGCGCCATCACCTACGCCCGGCGCTATTCCCTTTCGGCGCTGGTCGGCGTGGTGGCCGACGACGATGACGACGGGGAAGGCGCATGGAGGCGGGACGACGACCGGGAACCGCCCCGGCGTAACGCCCCCGAGCCCGCCCCTCAGCCCAAGCCCGAACGTGTGGATCTCGCCGCCCTCGCCAAGGAGTTGAGCGAAGTACGGGACAGTGCGGGGTTCGTCGCCTGTTACAACCGCCATCGGATTACTGAGGGACACCCGGACTACGAGGCGGTCAAGAACATGTTCGGCAAGAAGCGCCGGGAAATCGAGGCCAAGGCCGAGGCCGAAGCCGGAACCCCGCCCGAATTCGTGCCGCTGGACGCCGTGATCGCCGCCTTTGAAGCGGCGGAAACCGTAACCGCGCTCAAGGAGGCGGCAACCCGGCTCGGCATCCCCGAAAACCACCCGGACAGTGGGGCCATCTACGCCGCCTACCGGGAACGGCAGCGCAAGATCGAAGCGCAGGACAAGGAACGCGCCGCGTAACAACAGCCCCGCCCGGACAGTCAGGCGGGGCTTTTCTTTCCCTCAGCAGGAGATTGTATGAGCAGCCTCAACAAGGTGATGATCATCGGAAGGCTCGGGCGCGATCCCGAGATGCGCTACACCCAGGCCGGAAAGCCCGTATGCAGCCTGAACGTGGCTACGGATGAGGGCTACACCAACGACCGGGGCGAGAAGGTCGACAAGACGGAATGGCACAAGGTCGTCTTCTGGGACCGGCAGGCCGAAACCTGTTCGCAGTACCTTGCCAAGGGGAGCCTCGTGTTCGTCGAGGGCAGGCTCTCCACCCGCAAGTATCAGGACCAGCAGGGGCAGGATCGCTACGTCACCGAGATTCAGGGGCAGCGCGTCCAGTTCCTCGACCGCAAGGGGGACGGCGACGGGCAGCAGGGCCGACAGGGAGGCGGACGCCAGACACAGGGGCGGCACTCCGCCGACTATGAAGACCTCGGCCCCGCCTTCCCTTCCGAAGCCTCCGGCCTCGATGACGTGCCTTTTTAGGCAAAACCAATAGGATAAAATATGGCACAGACCGCAGAAATTCTGGAAGCCCTCCCGCCCGCGCAGGAGCAACCCGCCGGACTGGCGCAGTTCGACCTGAACGTCACCGCGACGCCGTTGGTCATCACATGGGACAAGGACGCCGTGTCCACGCTGTTGGATACCGTCCTAGCCCAGTATGCGGGGCTGGAGGTACAGGAAGCCGACGTGCCCGCCATCAAAAACGAAATGGCGGGGCTGAACAGGCTCAAGGAACGGATGGACAACGCCCGGAAGGACATTAAGCGGCGGATTGCCGGGCCGCTGGACGGGTTCGACGCCGAGGTCAAGGCGCTGATCGCCCGCATCGTGGACGCCCGCACCGCGCTGGACACGCAGGTCAAGGACTTCGAGCGGCGCGACCGTGAAGGCCGACGCGCAGCCGTCCAGTTTACCGTCGACAACATCAAGAGCTGTGAAGGCGTACCGGCACTGGACATCCCCATCAACCCTTCATGGCTGAACAAATCCACGAGGCAAGCCGAGATCCACGAGGATATCAAACGGATCATCGCCGCATACAAGCGGGAGTGCGAAGAAACCCGCCGGATGGAACAGGCCAAAGCCGACCGCATCGCGCTGGTGGAGGCCACGGCAAAGGCTCAGGCGGAACAACACGGTTTCGCGCTTCCCCTGTCGAAGTTTGCGGCCTGCCTGACGCCGGACATTTCCGGGGAGGACGCTGCGGGCATCATCGGGCAGGTGTATGCGGCGGAAGCCGAGGCCCGCGAAGAGAGCAGGCCTACCCCCGTCGTCAAACCTGCGGAACCGCGCCCCGATTCGTTCATTGAGCAGGAGGAGGGGTTCCCCTTCGCCCCGCCCGTGAACGTGGCTTGTACCCTGACCCTCAGCGTCAAATACGCGCCGAAGTATGAGGACACCGTACAGGAGGCCCTTGCCATACTCCGCACGGTCGGCATGGTCACAGTTTTCTAACCTTCCGGCGCCCACCTCCCGCGCCGTCCCCATAGAGCCCGCCGGGGGGCATGTACCCCGGCACAATGCCAATCCGCCCGCATCACAGCGGGCTTTCTTTTACCCAAAGGAGAAAGAGCCATGAGCAGCCCTCTCGACATGCGAACCATGAATAACGGCGGCGTGGTCGAAGCCGTCAACATCGCGCTTGCCAAGGTCGCGGACAACATAGCGGACGTGAACACGCCGCCGGACAAGCCCCGCACCGTCACCCTCAAGATCACCTTCAAGCCCGACGAGAGCCGGACGCTGATCGCATCCAAGGCCGTTGTGACGACCAACCTCCAGCCGCAGGAACCGCAGACCATCCCGGTCGTGCTCGACAAGCTGGACGGCGCGCCCATGCTGTTCGAGTCCTTCACCGACAACCGCCCCGACCAGTACCGTTTTGACGGCACGTCCCCTACGGAACTCAGGGGCAATGGCAACGTGACCGTGAACGTCACCCCGTTCAAGAAGGCTGAGGAACATCCCATCAACCAGTAACCGAAGGAAGAAAAACACATGGAAATCAACCGAATCGAAGCTGACAGGCACCTCATCGGCGTAGGCCGGGAACTCGAATCCCTTGACGGCAAGGCCAAGGCTACGCTTCCCGTTCATGTCACGGAAGACGGGTTGCGGTTCTACAAGCGTGACCCGGAAGGGGAATGGCAACGCCTCCATGACGCGGAACAGGACACGCTCACCGTGGGCACCTTGCAGGCCGTGGTGGATTACCTCAACCAGAACCCCGACGGGCTGGAACTCGACAAGCTCCTTGTCCACGTCTGCGATGTGACGACCGTGAGGGTTATGTCCGTCCCCTTCGGGGGCTGGAAACAGCGCACCACGTACATGCGGGCCGACGCCGTCATCCCTGCCCACCGTTTTGGAAGCTGGACCTCTCCCGACGAGTTCGTCCCCTATCTCCAGTCCTGCTTTGTCCCCTCGGACGATCTCGATGCGCTCATCAAGATCAGCGGCAACCTCGTGGACACCTCCGAAGTCCGCGTACAGGACGACGGCGTGTCGCAGGAAGTGTCCATCCGGCAGGGCGCGGCACGCAAGGCAGAAGTTCCCGTACCGTCCCCGGCGGTCGTCTTCCCGTTCAGCACCTTCGCGGAAGTCGCGCAGCCCGCGCACAAGGTCGTGTTCAGGCTCCAGTCCAGCCCGCTGGCCTGCAAGCTCATCGAGTGCGACGGCGGCGCGTGGAAGCTGGAAGCCATCGCCAACATCCGCACATGGCTGCTTGAAAACCTGCCTGAAGGCGTGAAGGTCATCGCGTAGCATCCACCCCCCGGTTTGGCCTTTATCAGACCGGGGGCTTCACAGGAGAACTTGCCATGTCTTTCCAAGACGCCTATGAGCGGATACTTCAGTCCACGGGCCTGCGCACGCAAACGGATGTCGCCGCTATGCTCGGTGTGAAGCAGAGTAGTATTTCGGATGCGAAACGGCGCAACCACATCCCCGATTCTTGGATCTTGACGCTTTTCAATAAGAAAAGCCTCAATCCCTCGTGGATCCGCACCGGCGAAGGCCCGCAGTATGTGGCGGGAACGGATACACCCCCGACGCCTGTTTTGTCGGAACAGCAGG
>OGMN01002386.1_pt1 | contig 10754 bp, 8 predicted proteins | sample 1573211 | NCBI WGS metagenome assembly OGMN01 (sample SAMEA2581876, study PRJEB24529) | metagenome | biome: Human gut stool | place: China | collected 2011
TATAACACGTCGCCCGGGAAGGCCTCCCGCCCGGGGGAGCGCTTGAGCAGCAGGGACAGGGCCCGGTAGGCCACCGCGTGCTTGCTCAGATCGTCATAGACGATGAGCACATCCTTTCCCTGGGACATAAAGTACTCCCCCATGGCCGCGCCGGCGTAAGGCGCGATGTATTGCAGGGGAGCCGGGTCGCTGGCGGTAGCCGACACGATGATGGAGTAGTCCATCGCCCCGTGCTTTTGGAGGGTATCCCGCACCCGGGCCACCGAGGACGCCTTCTGTCCAATGGCCACATAGATACAGATCACGTCCTCCCCCTTCTGGTTCAGGATGGTATCCACCGCGATGGCCGTCTTGCCCGTCTGGCGGTCGCCGATGAGCAGCTCACGCTGTCCCCGTCCAATGGGGATCATGGCGTCGATGGCCAGGATCCCGGTCTGAAGCGGGGCGTTCACCGGCTCCCGGGAGATCACGCCGCTGGCCTCATGCTCGATGGGCCTGGTCTCTGTGGTGCGGATGGGTCCCATTCCGTCCAAAGGCTGTCCCAGGGCGTCCACCACCCGGCCCAGCATGGCCTCGCCCACCGGCACATCGGCGGGCCGGCCCGTTCGGGTCACGATGCTGCCCTCCCGCAGGCCGGTCTCCTGGCCCAGCAGGACACAGCCCACACTGTTCCGGGACAGATCCATGACCATGCCCTGAACGCCGGTCTCAAACTCCACCAGTTCTCCGTAGACTGCCCGGTCCAGGCCCTGGATCTGGGCGATCCCGTCACCCACGCTGAGGATCCGGCCGATCTCCTGGACCTCGCCCACAGACTGAAAATCCTGGATCCGGGTCTTGAGATTCTGGACCAGGCTGCCCATGTCGCTGCCGTCCTCCACCTCAAAGCCCTGGATCTTGGACTTCAGGCCCTCTACCAGGCCCTCCAGTTCCTCGCTGTCCGCGTCAAAATCGCCCTTGAGGCCCTGGGCCAGCCGCTCCAGCCGCCCCCGGACGCTGCGGTCATAAACCACGCCCTGGACCTCCAGGCGAAAGCCGCCCAGAATGGCTGGGTCGATCTTGATTTGAAGGACCACACGCTCCAGTCCCCGCAGGCGGCACACCGCCCGGCGCAGATCCTCCAGGGTGGCCTCATCCGGCTGCCGGGCGCAGGTGACCACGCACACCGCGCCCCCCTGGGCCGCCAGTTCCAGCTGCCGCAGCTCCCGCAGGATGGCCGGCAAACTGTCCAGCGTCCCCTGCTCCAGCAGCAGGAGGACAAAGGCGGTCAGCTGCTCCTTCCCCGCCAGCATGGGCGCCGTGCGGATCAGTTCCTCCTTCTCCTCTCTGGTTGCCCCGGTCCCATTCAGCGCCGGCCACAGCATGGTGTCCGACACCAGGGCCTGGGCGGACTCCTTCAGCCCCGGCGTCTCCTCCTCCATCTGATAGAGGACCGCGGCGCTGCGCTGGATCGAATCGCTCATTTCCGCTCACCCGCCTCCGACAAAAACTGCTCCGCCATGGCCCGGTCCGAATCCTGGTCCAGGGCCTGTCCCGTCACCTTGGCCGCCGCCAGCACGGCCAGCTGGGCCACCTCCTGCCGGGCGCTGCGCATCAGCTTCTCCCGGTCGGCCCGGTTCTTGGCCTGGGCCTGCTCCTGCATCCGGCGGGTATCCTCCTGGGCCTGGTCCAGGATCGCCTGGTACTCCTGCTCGCCCCGCGCCTTGGCCTGATCCACGATCTTGGCCGCCTGGGCATGGGCCTGGGCGAGCTGGTCCTCATACTCCTTCCGCATTTCCTCCGCCTGGGCCTTCTGACGCTCGGCGCTGGAAAGTTCCTTCTCCACCAGGGCGGCCCGCTCCTCCAGGATGCGGTTGACCCGCCCGAACAGGAGCTTTCTCAGCACCACATACAGGATCAGCAGGTTCAGGACGGTAAAGATCACGGTGGATAACTGAAAATCCAACATCGTGCCTTCCCCCTTACTTCATAAACAGGATCAGCAGCGCGGTGATGAAGCCGAAGATGGCGGTGCCCTCTGCCAAAGCGCAGCCGATCAGCAGGGTGCTGTTGATCTTACCGGCGGCCTCCGGCTGGCGGGCGATGGCCTCGCTGGCCTTTCCGGTGGCGATTCCGATTCCGATGCCGGCTCCGATGCCGGTGAAAACAGCCAGTCCGATTGCAAGCATTCCGATCTCCATGATAGTATGTCCTCCTTTATTTCAGCCCAGGGGGCCGATGTCTGATTTACTCTTCCTCTTTGATCCCCTCGCCCACGAACAGGGCTGTGAGGAACACGAACACCACAGCCTGAATCCCGCCGTCAAACAGGTCGAAGTAGATGCTGAACGGGACGGGGACCACCGCCGGGGCCATCATCTTGATCAGCTCCATGATGATGAACGCCCCCAGGATGTTGCCGAACAGCCGCATACACAGGGCCAGGGGCCGGATCACGACCTCCATCAGGTTGATGGGCAGCAGCAGGGGCATGGGCTCCATAAATTTTTTCAGCCCGCCCCGCAGCCCGTGGTACCGAAACTGTGCCCCATAGATCAGCACCGCGCTCATGATGGCCAGTGCCGCCGTGACGTTCAGATCCTTGGTGGGGGGCACCAGCCCGAAGATCCCGATGATGTTGCACAGCAGGATGTATAGGGCGATGGTCCCCAGATAGGGAGCGAAGTCCGGTCCGTGGGGCCCCATGTTGTTTTTGGTGAAGCCGTTGAGGAACTCCACCGCCATCTCCAGACACAGCTGCGGCTTGCCAGGGTCACGGAGCTTCAATTGCCGGGTCCCCAGCGCCGCCGCCAGGATCAGCGCCCCCATCACCAGCCAGGACACCACCACAGGCAGGGTGACCGGAATCCCCCCGAAGAGCGGGATTGTGAAGGCCACGGGCGTCTGGAGCTCCTCCATCAGACGCACTTTGATCTGTTCCAAAAAACCGCCTCCCATCGACTTCCGACATACGGCACACACGGGCCGCCGTCCGGTTTGACGTCCCTCATTGTACGGCAGATCCCGCGGTTTGGATAGCCTTTTGTAAGTAAAAAAAGTGCGTTGCCACAATTTTGCCTCTCTCCCCTTCAAATGTTTGACACATCTTAACAACCTCCTTATAATAAAGCTAAACCGGTGCCGCACCGGCTGTCTATTTTCCACCTGTCTCTGATTCTGAGGAGGGAACCTGGATGAAAGCACACTCACCCATATCGATCCGCCATAAGCTGCAATCCCTCAGCCTGTTCCTGGTCCTGACCACCTCTATCCTGGGCATGGCCACCACCCTGCTGTTCTCCCTGCGCATGGAGTATCAGAACCTGGACCGCAACCTGATGAATTCCGCCCAGGTGCTGGCCCAGTCGCCGGATGTGGCCGATTTCCTGGCACGCAGGGCGGACAGCTCCGTACTCACCCACTACCTGAACGGAACCATCTCTCGGGTCCAGGACATCGACGCCATCGTGGTGGCCGACCACAACGGCGTCATCCAATACTGTCCGGACCCCGCCTTTGTGGGGACGGTCTACCCCGATGCGGATACCCTCACCGTTCTGCAGGGGGAGATGACCGAGGTGGACACCGGCGCCGGCATCTCTGGCGCGGAGCACCGTGCCCTTGCCGCGGTCCAGGATCTGGACGGCTCCCTGCTGGGCTTTGTGTCAGTGGGCATCGGGGTGCGCAGCGTCCATCAGATCGTGCTGGACACCGTGGGCTGCTTCTCCATTCTGACCTTCCTGGCCGCCGGCGTTGCCCTGGTCCTGTCCCGCAACCTGTCCAGTTCTATCAAGGAGGCCCTGCTGGGCTATGAACCGGACGCCTTCCGGCAGATGTTCCACCAGCGGGAGGACATTCTGGAGACCCTGGAGGAGGGCATCATCGCCATCGATAAAAACGCGGATGTAATCTATGTCAATCCCGCGGGGCTACACCTGCTCAACGCGCAGCGACTCTCTGACGTACTGGGCCGGCCTCTGAAGGAGCTCTATCCGGACACCCTGCTGCCCCGTCTGCTCACCACCGGAAAGCCGGAGTACAACGTCCACCTCCAGCACGTCCCCGGCAGCAAGGCCGCCCTGTCCGACCGAATGCCCATTTGGGAGGACGATCAGATCGTAGGCGCGGTAGCCATTTTCCAGGACCGCACTGAGGCCACCGCCATGGCGGAGGAGCTCACCGGTGTGCGCCACCTGGTGGAGGCCATGCGGGCCTATACCCACGAGTTCATCAATAAGCTCCACATTATCCTGGGCATGATCCAGCTGGGCCAGGTGGATCAGGCGGAACAGTACATTTTGGACATCTCCCAGATCCATCACCAATCAGTCAGCCGGGTGATGAACCAGATCGAGGACACCGCCGTGGCCGCTCTTCTGGTGGGCAAGACCAGCCGCGCCGCGGAACTGGGCATCAATCTGCACCTGGACCCCAGAAGCACCCTCTCCGCCGGCGGGCGCTTCCTCCCCTCCGGGGTGCTGGTCACCATTCTGGGCAACCTCATCGAAAACGCCACCGAATCCTTGGACCGCTCCACCTGGAAGCAGAAGGAAATCGCTGTCTCCATCCGGGAGAAGCCGGACAGCCTGCTCCTCTGCGTGGAGGACACCGGCCCGGGCATTCTACCCGAACTGCTCCCCTTCATCTTTGAGCCCAATGTCTCTACCAAAGGGGAGGGGCACGGCATCGGCCTGTCCCGGATCCGGGAGTTGGTCAACCTGTACCACGGACAGATCCGGGTGGAGAGCGAGCCAAAATCCGGGACCGCCTTCTTCCTCTCCTTCCAGATGCCGGAGGAGGAGAATGGGGAACAGGAGCAGACCCCCAACGCGTAAAGGAGAACACCATGCAGGAGACCTATCAGGCCGTGATCGTGGAGGACGACCCCATGATCGCCTCCATCGATCAGAACTTTCTGGAACGGGATCCCCGCTTCCATCTGGCCGCCAGCTTCCGCAGCGGCCAGGATGCGCTGCCCTGGCTGCTGCGCCACCCGGCGGATCTGCTGATTCTGGATGTCTATATGCCCCGGATGACTGGACTGGAGCTTCTGCGGGAGCTGCGCTCCTTCGGAATCACCAGCGACGTGGTGATGGTCACCGCCGCCAATGACAGCAAGACCGTGGACGCCCTGCTGAAGCTGGGTGTGGCGGACTATCTGGTCAAGCCCTTTACCGCCCGCCGCTTCCAACAGGCACTGGATAAGTTCTGCCGCCAGCGCTCCGCCATCGCCACCCACAGCAGCGTCAGCCAGGAGGAGCTGGACGCCCTGTTCTCCGGCTCCTCCGGCCCTGAGGACGTCCCAAAGGGGCTCCAATCCCGCACCCTGGAGCGGATCCGGACCCATCTGGCCCAGGCCCCGGAGGAGGGCTGCACCTGTGAATCCCTGGCCGCCCAGGCCGGGCTCTCCTCCGTCACCGTCCGACGGTACCTCACCTACCTCACCCAGCAGGGCGAGGTGGTCAGCCGGGTCAACTATGACACCGGCGGCCGCCCCTCTCTCCTCTATTACCTGCCCAACGGCCGCCCCTGAGGGCGGCCCCAGACTCTGCCTGTCAGACAGCTCTCCCGCTGATCTGGCAGGCTCTTTTTTCTTTTATTTCCAATGTGGAAATTTTCCCCGGTTCGACCTGAAATTTTGTTGGGCTTCGACTTGCATTTTTCCTCAGCATCCTGTATAATGTACCCATTAAGCGAACAAGTGTCCACACAAAGCAGACACTTTTCGTCAACCCAACTCAAGCAAATCGAGAGGAGAATGAACATGAAAAAGTTCCTTGCGTCCGCACTTTCCGCAGCGCTGCTCCTGTCCGCTCTGGCCGGCTGCTCCGGTTCCGGCTCTGGATCCGCTTCCGGCTCCGCTCCTGCCGGCTCCGGCGCCTCTGACGGCGACAAGGTTGTTAAGATCGGCGTATTTGAGCCCGCCTCCGGCGACTCCGCCTCCGGCGGTAAGAAGGAAATGCTGGGGATGCAGTTCGCCAACTCTGAGACCCCCACCGTGGAGCTGGGCGGTGAGACCTACCAGGTCGAGCTGGTCTATGCCGACAACGGCTCCTCCACTGATAAGGCCCCCTCCGCCGCCTCCCAGCTGGTCAGCGAGGGTGTGAGCGTCGTTCTGGGCTCCTACGGCTCCGGCGTCTCCATCGCCGCCGGTCCCATTTTCCGTGACGCCGGCACCCCCGCCATGGGCGTCACCTGCACCAATCCCAACGTCACCGCCGGCAACGACCACTACTTCCGCATCTGCTTCCTGGATCCCTTCCAGGGCACCGTGCTGGCCAACTTCGCCACCGAGAAGTTCAGCGCCAAGAAGGCCTATCTGCTGGGCGAGCAGGGCAACGAATACGACCAGGGCCTGATCGCCTTCTTTGAGCAGGCCTTCACCGCCGCCGGCGGCACCGTGATCAAGGACAGCTTCCCCAAGAACAACTCCGACTTCACCTCTTACCTGAACAAGGCCAAGAGCGAGGGCGCTGAGGTCATCTTCACCCCCGTCTCCATCGCCTACGCCACCCAGATCATCACCCAGGCCGCCAAGCTGGGCATTGACATTCCCTTCCTGGGCTCCGACACCCTGGACGACAACAAGGTCCTGGAGGCCGCCAAGGGCACTAACGTACAGCTGTATGTCTCCACCTTCTATCAGGAGGGCGGCAACCCTGAGTTTGACGAGGGCATCAAGAACTACATCAATTCCAATGCCGACGCCAAGACCGCCAACGGCGGCGACGACACTATCGCCGCTGTCACCGCCATGGGCTATGACGCCTACTATGTGGCCCTGGAGGCCCTGAAGGCCGCCGGCTCCCCCAAGTCCTCTGATGTACAGCAGGCCCTGTGGGACGTGGAGTATGACGGCGTTTCCGGCCACATCGCCTTTGATGACACCAACGGCGACGCCATCCGCGACACCGCCTATATCAAGGTGTGTGACACCGCCGCCGGCGCATGGACTCTGGAGAAGTCCCAGACCGCCTAAAATATGCTGTGTGTCTGTTTGGCGGGGGCACGGCCCCCGCCAAACAGCTATTTCCGGCTCTGCCCCTGATTCTGGGCCGTCCTGAAAGGGACAGCGGGAGGGTCCTTTTCAAGACCGCCCAAATCTGAAAACAAGGGAGGAAACCTTTGTGGAATACGCTATTTCCGTACTGCTCTCCGGCATCTCCGTGGGAGGTCAGTACGCCCTGATCGCCATTGGCTACACCATGGTATACGGTATCCTGCGCCTGATCAACTTCGCCCACGGCGACGTGTTCATGGCGGCGGGATTAATCATGGTCTATCTCAGCGCAAGCCTGCCCATCGGCGTGGCGCTGCCGCTGATGATCCTGCTGACGGTGCTGCTGGGCTTTGTCATCGAACGGGCAGCCTACAAGCCGCTGCGCAGCGCGCCCCGGATGAGCGTCATGATCTCCGCCATCGGCGTCAGCTATCTGCTGCAAAACACCGCCACCTTCGTCACCGGCGGCCAGCCCATGAACTATCCCACCATCCCCGCCCTGTCCAAAATGGTCACCATCGGCGGGGCCTCCACCACGCTGGTCACTGTGGTCACCCCCATTCTGGTGATCGGCCTTGTGTTCGGCCTGGTACAGCTCATCAACCACACCAAGATCGGCATGGCCATGCGGGCGGTGGCCAAGGACTTTGAGACCAGCCAGCTCATGGGCATCAAGATCAACCGGGTGATCTCTACCACCTTCATCATCGGCTCCGCTCTGGCGGCCCTGGGCTCCATCCTGTACTTTACCAACTACCCCTACATCACCCCCACCGCCGGTGCCATGCCCGGTCTGAAGGCCTTCGTGGCGGCGGTATTCCACGTGTTCGGTGATCGCCAGCACGTCCAGGCCGTCGTACCACGCTTCGCGGACGCGGAATTCGGGCGTGATGACCCGGGCTTCGCGGCAGACGCGTTTCCAGTCGAACAGCCGCTTCATCTCTCCGCTCGCCAGGTTGACCAGGATGCCGTCGTCGGCGTGAATCCGGCCCAGCAGGTCGTCGGTCAGCCGGCTTTGCCAGTAGGAAAACATCGTTTCGTCGCCGCGGCCGGGCAGTACGGCGTCGCCTTCGAGCCGGTAGGTGCGGATGGCGTCCAGCGGACGGAGCAGTCCGTAGAGGAACGAGGTGATGTTGAGGTGCCGTTGGGCGTATTCGAAATCGGCGTCGGTGAAACTCGCCGGGTCGATGCGTTTGAAGACGATTCCCGTGTAGGCCGTAAGGGCTGGGATCGCCGCGTCGTCGTCGCCGTGGAAGCGGCCGTAGCGCAGGCGGTTTTCGGCGGCGATACGACGGTTGACGCGCAGGAGCCGGGCCAGTTCGTCGGTCGGGAGCGTCGCCAGCCCGGCGGCCAGTTCAGAGGCCTCGCTGCGGTAGGCGGGCCGGGTCGTGCGGGGCGTCGGGACGGAACTGCGCTCCGTCATCGTCTTGGCGCAGGAGAGGAGCAGCTGCATGGCGTTCGGGCGTTAAGCTACGGAGCAGGGGATGCCGAGCGCTTCGACGCGCGCGGCGATGGCCTGCAACTCCTCTTTGGTGACTTTTTCGAGCGTCGGGCAGGGGGTGTCGCGGTCGAGCGAGTAGACCATCACCTGCTGCGGGCGGATTTCGGCGACGAGCCGGAGCCAGGCCGAGACTTCCTCTTCGGTGGTGTTGTCGACGGGCTGTCCGCCGCACTCCCCGCGCAGGAACATCGTTTGCAGAATCATGCGCCGGTCGAAGCGTTTCATCGCTTCGACGATGCCCCGCACCGTGTAGGACGCGCTTTGCGGGTTGTTCATCCGCCGCACCGTCGCGTCGAACGCCGAATCGAGTTTGAGGATGTTGTTGTCCACGCGCAGCAGGGCGCGGCGGACGCTGTCGCGGTGGATCTGCGTGGCGTTGGAGAGCACCGAGACCTTCGCCGCGGGGCACAGCGCGTCGCGCAGGGCGATCGTGTCGCCGATGACGGCTTCGAAATCGGGGTGCATGGTCGGTTCGCCGTTGCCGGCGAAGGTGATCACGTCGGGCGGCGTGGAGTCGGCCGCCATGCGCCGCAGGGTGGCTTCGAGCTGCGTGCGCACGTCCTCGCGGCTGTTGAAGCGTCGTCCGCCCGGGTGCTCGGCATTCCAGCCGCACTCGCAGTAGATGCAGTCGAACGAGCAGAGTTTCGAGGAGAGCGGGAGCAGGTTGACTCCCAGCGAAAGGCCCAGCCGCCGCGAATGCACCGGGCCGAAGATAATGTCGTGAAATAGCGCTGTCATGGTGCGAAATTAAGAATTAAGAATTAGGAATTCAAAATTAATTCCTAATTTTACCAAAATACCGTTTTATGAAATTCAAATTCGGACTTTTGCCGCGCGTCGTGCTGGCCATTGCGCTGGGCGTCGCCTGCGGATTCTTTCTCCCCGGCTGGGCGACGCGCATCGCGCTGACCTTCAATGCGATTTTCGGGCAGTTTCTGGGATTCGCCATTCCGCTGCTGATTCTCGGGCTGGTGGCTCCGGGCATCGCCGATCTGGGCCGGAACGCCGGGCGTCTGCTGGCCCTGACCGCCGCGCTGGCCTATGCCTTCACGCTCTTTTCGGGGTTCGGGACCTATCTGACGGGGCGGCTTCTCTTTCCGGCGCTGCTCGAAGGCTCCGCCGCCGTATTGCCCGAGGAAGGGGCGGCCCTTGCGCCCTATTTCACGGTCGAAATGCCTCCCGTGATGGGTGTGATGTCGGCGCTGGTCCTCGCCTTCGTGCTGGGGCTGGGCATGGCCTATATCCGTTCGGTGACGCTCAAGGCGGCGATGGACGATTTCAAGCGGATCATCGAGCTGGTGATTCTGCGCGTCATCATTCCGCTGCTGCCCTTCTACATTTTCGGCATCTTTCTGTCGATGACCCAGTCGGGGCAGGTGGCCGGGGTGCTGGACGTCTTCGTGAAACTGATCGCGGTGATCTTCTGCATGACGGTCGTGCTGCTTCTCGTGCAGTTCTCCGTCGCGGGGCTTGCGGCGCGTAAAAATCCGCTGAAGATGCTCCGCACGATGCTCACCGCCTATATGACGGCCCTCGGAACGCAGTCGTCCGCCGCGACGATCCCCGTGACGCTGGCCCAGACCGTGAAGCTCGGCGTGCGGCCCGAACTGGCGTCGTTCGTTGTGCCGCTGTGCGCCACGATCCACCTCTCGGGTTCGATGATGAAGATCACGGCCTGTGCGCTGGCCGTGTCGATGATCGCCGGGCTGGACATTCCGGCGTCGACCTTCGCGGGGTTCATCCTGCTGCTGGCCGTGACGATGGTGGCGGCTCCGGGCGTGCCGGGAGGGGCGATCATGGCGGCGCTGGGACTGTTGGAGTCGATGCTCGGTTTCGACGAGACCCTCGCGGGGCTGATGATCGCCACCTACATCGCCATGGACAGCTTCGGAACGGCGACCAACGTGACGGGCGACGGCGCCGTGGCGGTGATCGTCGATGCGATCGACCGGCGGCGTTGAAAAACTCCGTTCCCGGGCCGCCGTCGGCGGCCCTTTTCCTTATTTAGAACTGAAATAAGTATAAATGCGTATCCTTGTGGAATAAAAAACGGCTACTTTTGAATGCCGATTCCGTTTTATGTATACTTTTGTGCGTCCAAAACGGAAAAAAGAGACATAAACTCATAATTACAAGACAAATATGGTTGATATTTTTGCACGCCTCGAGAAAAATGCGGGCGGACCGATCGGTCAGTACATGTCGTACGCCCACGGTTATTACGCGTTCCCTAAACTGGAAGGCGATATCGGCCCCCACATGACTTTCAGTTTA
>OGMN01002387.1_pt1 | contig 10748 bp, 10 predicted proteins | sample 1573211 | NCBI WGS metagenome assembly OGMN01 (sample SAMEA2581876, study PRJEB24529) | metagenome | biome: Human gut stool | place: China | collected 2011
ACCATCACCTCGTTTTCCGCCAATCTTTTCGTATCTTTGCTCCATTAAACCAAAGTACTTTATGGAACAATCTGACATACTTCGTAACTTACGGATAGAGCAACTCACCCCGATGCAGGAAACAGCGCGGGATGCCTATCAATCGGATAAGGACCTTGTCCTGTTGTCGCCCACGGGGTCGGGCAAGACACTGGCATTCCTGCTGCCGCTGGTGCAATCGCTCAAAGCCGATGTGCAGGGCGTACAGGCGGTGGTGCTCGTACCGTCGCGCGAGCTTGCCTTGCAGATAGAAAACGTATTCAAGTCGATGAACGTCCCTTTCAAGGCGATGAGCTGCTACGGCGGACGTCCGGCAATGGACGAGCACCGTACGATGAAGGGCATCAACCCTGCCGTTATCATCGGCACTCCCGGACGTATGAACGACCATTTGCGGAAGCAGAACTTCGATACCCGCTTTGTAACCACATTGGTGATAGATGAGTTCGACAAATGCCTTGAATTCGGCTTTCACGACGAGATGGCGGAAGTTATCGGACAGTTGCCTGCCTTGAAGAAACGGGTATTGCTGTCGGCAACGGATGCAGAGGAAATCCCGCAGTTCACCGGAGTGGGCGGGGGGGAATCGTCACCGCAGGTTGTCAAGCTGAATTTTCTTTCGGGCGAAACCGTATCCGGACGATTGGACTTGCAGAAGGTAATCTCTCCCGAAAAAGACAAGCTGGAGACGCTGTACCGGCTGCTTTGTACGCTGGGCGACCGTTCTACACTGGTATTCGTGAACTATCGCGAGAGCGTGGAGCGTACGGTATCCTATCTGAAGTCGAAGAAATTCCCTTGCGATGCTTTTCATGGCGGTATGGAACAGGACGACCGCGAGCGGGCGCTCTATAAATTCCGCAACGGCAGTTGTCCCGTCCTGGTATCGACCGACCTTGCCGCACGCGGATTGGATATTCCGGGCATCGACAACGTGGTGCACTATCACATGCCCGTCAACGAAGAAGCCTTTACGCACCGTAACGGACGCACGGCACGCTGGGAAGCGCGCGGCTCGTCTTTCCTGCTTCTGCATGCCGAAGAGCGTCTGCCCGATTATCTCCCGGAGGAGCTCTCCGTATTCGAATTGCCGGAGCAGACGCCGAAGCCTGCCAAACCCCGCTGGACTACCTTATATATAGGCAAAGGCAAGAAAGACAAACTGAACAAGGTGGACATTGTGGGCTTCCTGTATAAGAAAGGCGGACTGGTGCGCGAAGATGTAGGACAGGTGGATGTGAAGGAGCACTATGCTTTCGTGGCAGTCCGCCGCAGCAAGGTGAAGCAATTGCTTACACTGCTGCGCGGGGAAAAAATCAAGGGGATGAAGACTTTGATAGAAGAAGCTCGTTGACAGTATGTTATGAAGCATATCCGGTGATGTTATTAAGCATGGGAAAATAGTTTGTTTTTGATAATCATGCACTTTTTTTTCAGTTTTTATTCCCGGTAGAAAGTTTTTTCAGCTTCTATCTTTCAGTTTACTTTTTAATACTTTTTGTGTTAAGTATACATAACAGTTTGGCGTATATTTCTTGTATATACCAATAAAAAGTAAGGCAAATACGCGATAAAGAAGAAAATTTATAAGGAAAGATTTGCAATGCAGAAATAATTCCGTAATTTCGCCATGTCGAAAGACATAAACGAACGAAATTGTATAACCAAAACAAACTTCAAATGAAAAAGCATAATTTCAACGCAGGACCTTCCATTCTTCCGCGTGAGGTGATAGAGGATACGGCGAAGGCTATTTTAGATTTCAATGGATCCGGTCTGTCTCTTATGGAGATTAGCCACCGCGCCAAGGACTTCCAGCCCATAGTGGACGAAGCCGTAGCACTGTTCAAAGAACTACTTAACATTCCCGAAGGCTATTCGGTGCTGTTCCTGGGGGGTGGTGCAAGTCTGGAATTCTGCATGATACCTTTCAACTTCCTCGAAAAGAAGGCCGCTTACCTCAATACGGGTGTGTGGGCAAAGAAAGCCATGAAGGAAGCCAAGGGATTTGGCGAGGTTGTAGAGGTTGCCTCTTCTGCTGAAGCCACCTATACTTACATTCCGAAAGATTATACGGTACCGGCCGATGCGGACTATTTCCATATCACCACCAACAATACTATCTATGGCACGGAATTGAAGGAAGACCTGAACGTAAACGTTCCTATGGTTGCCGATATGTCGTCCGATATTTTCTCCCGTCCTATTGATGTGTCTAAATACATCTGTATCTATGGCGGTGCACAGAAGAATCTGGCTCCTGCGGGCGTAACATTCATCATCGTGAAGAATGATGCGGTAGGCAAGGTGTCCCGCTACATCCCGACCATGCTGAACTATCAGACTCACATCGACGGCGGTTCAATGTTCAATACTCCTCCGGTTGTTCCTATCTATGCGGCATTGCAGACATTGCGCTGGATAAAGGCTCAGGGCGGTGTGAAGGAAATGGAACGTCGTGCCATCGAAAAGGCGGATATGCTGTATGCCGAGATAGACCGCAACAAGATGTTCGTGGGTACTGCCGCCAAAGAAGACCGTTCACGCATGAATATCTGCTTCGTAATGGCTCCCGAATACAAGGAACTGGAAGCTGACTTCCTGAAATTCGCTACCGAAAAGGGTATGGTAGGTATCAAGGGACACCGTTCCGTAGGCGGTTTCCGTGCATCTTGCTACAATGCCATGCCGAAGGAAAGCGTACAGGCTTTGATAGACTGCATGCAGGAATTTGAGAAACTTCATTAATAATATTTGTTCACCACAGAGGGCACAGAGTCCCACAGAGATGAAATGAAAAGGAAAACTCTGTGAAACTTCGTGCGGTTCTGTGGTGAATCTTTTTTTAATACCATTGAATCATGAAAGTATTAGTTGCAACAGACAAACCGTTTGCAAAAGTTGCAGTAGACGGTATTCGCAAAGAAATTGAAGCAGCAGGCTATGAACTTGCCTTGCTGGAAAAATATGGCGATAAGGCAAAATTGCTGGAAGCCGTGAAAGATGCCAATGCCATTATTATCCGTAGCGACATTATTGATGCCGAGGTTTTGGATGCCGCCAAAGAGCTGAAAATCGTAGTGCGTGCCGGTGCGGGGTATGACAATGTGGACTTGGATGCCGCAACCGCCCACAATGTATGTGTGATGAACACTCCGGGGCAGAACTCCAACGCTGTGGCCGAACTGGCTTTCGGGCTTATGGTAATGGCTGTCCGCAATCTGTACAACGGTACTTCCGGTACGGAGCTGAAAGGCAAGAAGTTGGGCATTCATGCTTACGGTAACGTAGGCCGCAATGTAGCCCGCATAGCCAAAGGTTTCGGCATGGACATTTACGCATTCGACGCTTTCTGCCCGAAAGAGGTTATCGAGAAAGACGGTGTAAAGGCTGTGGCTTCGGCCGAGGAACTTTATTCTGCCTGCGACATCGTTTCGCTGCACATTCCCGCAACGGCGGAAACCAAGAACTCCATTAACTATGCTTTGGTGGGCAGGATGCCGAAAGGCGGTCTGCTGGTGAACACCGCCCGCAAGGAAGTTATCAATGAAGCCGAGCTGATACAACTGATGGAAGAACGTGCCGACTTGAAGTACATGACCGATATTATGCCTGCAGCCAATGATACATTTGCCGCCAAGTTTGCCGGCCGTTACTTCTCCACACCGAAGAAGATGGGCGCGCAGACGGCCGAAGCCAATATCAATGCCGGCATTGCCGCTGCCAGACAGATTGTGGGCTTCCTGAAAGACGGCTGCGAGAAGTTCCGCGTAAATAAGTAATGGATTTATACTCTGACAACCATGGCAACAATAAAACCTTTTAAAGGGATTCGTCCCCCTCAGGATTTGGTAGAGCAGGTGGCATCCCGTCCGTACGACGTCCTGAATTCCGCCGAAGCGCGTGAAGAAGCGGCAGGAAACGAAAAATCCCTGTATCACATCATCAAGCCCGAAATAGATTTTCCGGTCGGTACGGACGAGCACGATGAACGTGTGTACCGGAAAGCGGCCGAGAACTTCCAAATGTTTCAGGACAAAGGCTGGCTGGTGCAGGACGATAAGGAGAACTATTACATATATGCCCAGACCATGAACGGTAAGACGCAATATGGTTTGGTGGTGGGCGCATACGTGCCCGATTACATGAACGGCGTTATCAAGAAGCATGAGCTTACCCGCCGCGACAAGGAAGAAGACCGTATGAAGCATGTCCGTGTGAACAATGCCAACATCGAGCCCGTATTCTTCGCTTATCCCGACAATGCAGTGCTGGATGCGGTCATTGCCCGTTACACGGCACAGAAGCCTGTTTACGACTTTGTGGCTCCGGACGACGGTTTCGGCCATACATTCTGGATTATCGACCGGCAGGAAGATATTGAGGTCATAACCAAAGAATTCGCCAAGATGCCGGCACTTTACATTGCCGACGGACACCACCGCAGTGCAGCCGCAGCCCTGGTGGGTGCGGAGAAAGCCGGACAGAATCCCAATCATCGCGGAGACGAGGAGTACAACTACTTCATGGCAGTCTGTTTCCCCGCCAACCAGTTGACTATCATCGACTACAACCGCGTGGTGAAGGACCTGAACGGGTTGACTCCCGGAGAATTCCTGGCTGCCGTAGGCAAGAACTTCACGGTAGAAGAGAAAGGAACGGAAATCTACAAGCCGGCAGGCCTGCATAACTTCTCCCTTTACCTGGACGGCAAGTGGTACAGCCTTACGGCAAAGCCGGGCACTTACAACGACAACGACCCTATCGGCGTGCTGGATGTTACCATTTCGTCCAACCTGATACTGGATGAAATCCTCGGTATCAAAGACCTCCGTTCCGACAAGCGTATCGACTTTGTCGGCGGTATCCGCGGGCTGGGCGAATTGAAGAAGCGGGTGGACAGCGGTGAGATGAAAGTGGCTTTGGCGCTTTATCCTGTGTCCATGAAGCAGTTGATGGACATTGCCGATACCGGCAATATCATGCCGCCCAAGACCACTTGGTTCGAACCGAAGCTGCGTTCGGGACTGGTAATTCATAAACTGGACTGATTCAGATATCATTTTAAAGAACGGATACGAAGAAGGTGCATGGAAACTTGGCAGGTTTTGATGCACCTTCACTATTTTATATTGTCATTCCCTTTTCCGATATACGGAAAATACCGACCTTTGCCGTCAAAATAAGATACCGTTATTCGGCATTAGTTATTAAAACCAAAAGAACGATATGGGCAAAAAGGAAGAATACAAACTGAAGAACGAACAGTTCCTGCAAAATCTGCGTACCGAAGAAGGCGTAAAGGAGTTGGCTGCCGGCGTGCTTTACCGTATCCTGGAAAGCGGGCAGGGCAGTAGCGCTACTCCTCGATTAAACAGTATTGTGTCGGTGCATTACAAGGGAACGCTCATCAACGGCAGGGAGTTTGACAATTCCTGGAAGCGCAACTGTCCGGAAGCTTTCCGGCTGAACGAAGTAATCGACGGCTGGCAGATAGCCTTGCAGCAGATGCGCGTGGGCGACCACTGGATGGTCTACATCCCGTACACCGTGGGATACGGCACACGCACCAGCGGGCCTATTCCGGCTTTCTCCACACTGATATTCGAAGTGAAGTTGTTGGGCATTGCCTGAGAGAGGGTGTGAACAATCATGTTACGGAACGGAGACCTTACCCGGGGTGGCATAACGGGTACGCTGTTGCGTTTCACCCTGCCTATGATGGCGGGTTCGTTGCTGCAACAGTGCTATAACATAGCCGATACGCTGATTGTAGGGCAGTGCATCGGTGCGGATGCACTGGCGGCGGTAGGGTCGGCGTATACGCTGATGGTCTTCCTTATCTCCATCCTTCTCGGTTTGTCTATCGGCAGCGGCACGGTATTCTCGTTGCATTACGGTGCGGGAAACCATTCCGCCCTGCGCCGCAGCATTTTCGTGTCGTTCGTACTGATAGGGGCGGTCACATGCGTGCTGAATGTGGCGGTATTCGTATGGCTGGACCCCATTCTCCGTTTGCTGCAAGTGCCGCAGGACATTTACGGCATGATGCGCGGTTACCTGTGGATAATCTTTTGCGGCATTGTTTTTACGTTTATCTATAATTTCTATGCGGCGATGCTGCGTGCGGTGGGAGATTCGGTAACTCCTCTCTGGTTTCTGGCACTCTCTGTGGCACTGAATATCGTTCTCGACCTGTTTTTCATCCTGCAACTGGACTGGGGCATCGAGGGGGCTGCGATAGCCACGGTCATGGCACAGGGAGTCGCTTCTGCGGGAATAGTGCTCTATACCTGGAGGAAGCGTCCGGAACTGCGGCTGCATATCGGGGACATGCGCTTCGACCGTGGCAGCCTGAAAGAGATAGTCTCTTTCTCCACACTGACCTGTGTGCAGCAGTCGGTCATGAATTTCGGCATCCTGATGATACAGGGGCTGGTCAACAGCTTCGGCACGGCAGTCATGGCCGCCTTTGCCGCTGCCGTCAAGATAGACTCCTTTGCATACATGCCCGTGCAGGAGTTCGGGAACGCCTTTTCCACTTTCATCGCGCAGAACTTCGGGGCGAAACGTTACGGGCGTATCCGCCGGGGTGTCCGCAGCGCCTTGCTTACTACGGTTATCTTTTCGATTATCGTCTCCGTGCTCGTGTTCGTCTTTGCAGAACCGCTGATGCTGATTTTCGTTCATCCGGGCGAAACGGAAATCCTTGCTACCGGAGTGGAGTACCTGCGCATAGAGGGTGCGTTTTACTGCGGCATCGGCATTCTGTTCCTGCTTTACGGCTATTACCGGGCTGTCCGGAAGCCGGGGATGTCGGTAGTGCTCACGGTGATTTCGCTGGGCACTCGCGTGGCGCTTTCCTATATACTGGCGGCTATTCCTTCTGTCGGGGTAACGGGCATCTGGTGGTCTATTCCCATCGGTTGGCTGCTGGCGGACGCGGTGGGTATGCTGTATTATAAAATGAAGAACGGGGCATGAACAATTCCCTTGCGGCATGCTTGCGTTGTGCAGGATTCTTTTTAGTTCTTCATGGAGCCAAGTATCAATAAAAGCGGTATCTTTGCGCCCGATTTTTCAGAAAGAGATACTGTCATGACCAATAATCGTCTTAAAGGATTTACTTACGGAGCCGTTGCCGCTGCCAGTTACGGCATGAACCCGTTGTTTGCATTGCCCTTGTACGGGGCGGGAATGAGTGTGGATTCCGTCCTCTTTTACCGTTACTTTTTCGCCGTTGTGATGCTGGGCATCCTGATGAAAGTGAAGAAACAGTCCTTTGCGCTGAAGAAGACGGATATACTTCCGCTGGCGGTAATGGGGCTGCTGTTCTCCTTTTCCTCGTTCTTTCTCTTCGAGAGCTATAACTACATGGATGCGGGCATTGCGTCCACCATCCTGTTTGTCTATCCGGTGCTGGTTGCCATCATCATGGCGGTGTTTTTCCACGAGAAGGTCTCCTTCATCACGATGTTCTCCATAGCGCTGGCGTTTACGGGCATCTCCCTGCTGTACGAGGGTGGGGACGGGAAGACGTTGAGCATGCTGGGCGTACTGTTCGTTATTCTCTCCTCGCTGACCTACGCCATATACATCGTCGGTGTGAACCGCTCTTCACTCAAGGAGCTGCCTACGGCGAAACTCACTTTCTATGCTTTGCTCTTCGGCATCAGCATCTATGTGGTGCGTCTGGACTTTTGCACGGCTTTGCAGCCCGTCCCTTCGCCGGTGCTGTGGGCAAATGTCCTTTCGCTGGCTTTGTTTCCCACTATCATTTCGTTGGTGCTGATGACGCTCTCCATCCACCTCATCGGCTCCACGCCGGCTGCCATATTGGGGGCGCTGGAACCGGTGACGGCGCTGTTCTTCGGCGTAGTGGTGTTTGGCGAGCAGCTCACTCCGCGCATCATGCTCGGCGTACTGATGATACTTACTGCCGTAACACTGATAATTGCGGCGAAGCCGTTGCTGCAACTGGTGAGGAGGCGCATCGGCTGAAAAGCGGCTCTTTCTTCTGCCGCGATAAAGTTTTTTTGCCGGCTATCAAAAGGCGGATAGCAAAAAGTGTAGTATCTTTGCGGCATGAGCGAAGATACGTATAAAACCATAGCCGTCCCGTCCGAGGGAATTTATACCGAGAAGCGCAGCAAGTTTATCGCTATTGCCTTGCCGGTGCGTACGGTTGAAGAAGTAAAGGCGCATCTGGAAACTTATCAGAAGAAATACTACGATGCCCGCCATGTGTGTTATGCCTATATGCTGGGGCACGAGCGCAAGGATTTCCGTGCCAATGACAACGGCGAACCGTCCGGTACGGCGGGAAAGCCCATCCTGGGGCAGATAAACTCGAACGGACTGACGGACATCCTGATTGTCGTAGTCCGTTATTTCGGCGGCATAAAGCTGGGAACCAGCGGACTGATAGTGGCTTATAAGGCTGCCGCTGCCGAGGCTATCGCTGCCGCCACCGTCATTGAAAAGACGGTGGACGAAACGGTGACCGTCCTTTTCGAGTATCCTTTCATGAACGATGTGATGCGCATTGTCAAGGAAGAGGAGCCGGAGATGCTGGAGCAGTCGTACGACATGGACTGCCGCATGACGCTCCGCATCCGCAAGTCGGCAATGCCCAAGTTGAGGGCGCGTCTGGAGAAGGTGGAGACTTTACGTTTTGAGGAAGCGTAAAGTCTCCGGGTTTTCCACATCTTTTGTACGGATTTACTTATCTTTGCACACTTATTTAATCAAAATCGAGTTGATATGGCATTTGAAGCAACCAAGCGCGAGCTGGGCGAACTGTATACCTTCTTCCGTCTGCTGGCGGACGGAAAGGTCTTTCCGGGAACGCCGGACGCGCAGAGAGATGATAGGAAGTGTTGGCCTGTGGCGCTGATACAGAGAGAGGAACATGACGGCACGCGCCGCTATTATATCGGGGAAGAGGATGTGCGCATTGTCAGCGGTACGGTGGAGAAGGACGGTACGTTTACCGCATCGGCAGGAAAAGAGCCGCTTTCGTTTCCCCGTGCGGACTTTGGCGATGCGGCGGAAATCATACTCCATCTGCTCAGAAATGAGCAAGGCGAGGAGGTGGAAGTTTCCGAAGGGCTGGAAGCCTTTCTGGATGCTGTGAACATCTACGACTTGGAGTCCAGAACCGATGACCGTACCGACTTCTCCGTAGCTTTCTGGAGTGCGGACGCTCCGCTCACAGGCTTCACCGTCCGTTGTCGTCTCAGCCGCATGAATCCTTTGCTGGACGGCGGGCGCACAGCCAATCTGAAGCTGGAGCAGAGCGGCGTGAAGTTTGCCGTGCCCACGGTAAACAAGGTGAACGCCTTGCCCGAATCGCCTATGGAAGTTGCCGAACGCATGATGATGATTGAGCGTCTGGGCGGCGTGTTGAAGTATTCCGACGTTGCCGACCGTGTGTTCCGCTGCAACCTGCTGATGATAGACCTCCACTTCCCCCGCATGCTGGCCGAGATGGTGCGTATCATGCACCTGGACGGCATTACCCGTGTTGCCGAACTGACGGAACGCATTAAGGAGATGAATCCCCTGAAAATCAAGGACGAACTGATAAACAAGCACCGCTTCTACGAGTTCAAAATGAAACAGTTCCTGCTGGCGCTTGCAACGGGCATGCGTCCGGCAAAGATTTACAACGGTACGGACTCTGCCGTGGAAGGCATGCTGCTGACCAATGGAGACGGCGGGGTGCTCTGCTATCATAAGTCCGACCGGCAGACCTTTGCCGACTTCCTTTACCGGAACACCCGTTTCGAGAAGGGCTCGGTAGATAAGGACAAATACGGCTTCCTGGAGCGGGAGAACGGTGTGTATTACTTTAAACTGAACGTAAAGATAGGATTGGTGAAGCGCTGACCGTCTGTTTAGCGCCGGTATAGGCGGAACGGCAGACTGAAACTTAACGCATTTACTCTCCTTACATAAAAAAAACATATATCCTGACAATGAGCAACGAAGTATTGGAAAACATCAAGTCGCGCCGCAGCGTGCGTACTTATACGGAACGGCAGGTTTCCGCCGGAGATTTGAACCTTATACTGGAAGCGGCAGCGTATGCCCCCAGCGGCATGAACTTCCAGACGTGGCATTTCACCGCCATCCAGGATGCCGCCGTGCTGACCGAACTGAATGAAAAGATAAAAGGCGCTTTTGCCAAGAGCGACGACCCTCATTTGCAGGAGCGCGGACATAGCGAAACCTATTGTTGCTATTACCATGCTCCGACGCTGGTCATCGTCTCCAACGAGCCTACTCGTTGGTGGGCGCCTATGGACTGCGCATGCGCCTTGCAGAATATTTTCCTTGCCGCCAAGTCTTTGGGCATCGGCTCTTGCTGGATTAACCAATTGGGGCAGACCTGCGACGACCCCGACGTGCGTGCTTTCCTCACCCGCCTCGGCATCCCCGAAAATCACCGTGTGTACGGCTGTGCCGCCTTGGGCTATGCCCCTGCGGACGCTCCCGTGAAAGAAAAGAAGCTGGCGGCAGGCACGGTAACCGTAATCCGCTGACGGTGCATGTATCATGTATAGGCGGAGAGCCTGTTTATATCCCCGCCAGGATGTACCATACGGCAACAAGGTGGCAGCCCGACCCCGCCAGTACGAAGAAATGAAAAGCCGAGTGCATATAGCGCACGCTGCGTATGGAATACAACGCCGCACCGCCTATAT
>OGMN01002391.1_pt1 | contig 10730 bp, 6 predicted proteins | sample 1573211 | NCBI WGS metagenome assembly OGMN01 (sample SAMEA2581876, study PRJEB24529) | metagenome | biome: Human gut stool | place: China | collected 2011
CTGCTGCTTGAGCCGCCAGCCGGAACGACGCCGGAAACGACACAACAGCCGCGATTCTCCATACCACCGCAACTTGCTGAAATGGATGTCGATCTCGAAGATGGAACCATCGCCTCTCTCCTTCCCGGCGCGAACAAGTCCGGGATTCACTCTCAGTGGCGGATGTCCGGCATTTCCGGAAGCGCCACCGTTCCGGGAAACGGAGAACCCGGTGAGCTCTCGCTCTCGGTGGGCAAAATGGAATGGTACGGAAACACGCCGCCGGAAAAGGACGGGCAAGCCACCCCAATCCAATCCCTCAGCAACGTTGATCTGGAAATATCCGATCTGGAATATGCGTTCCCGGCTGATGCCGCGGCCATGCTCCGCTTCAAAGCCACTTGCGCCATGCCGCTTTCCTTTGACGAGGGCAGCCCCCGGTTTGTCCTCGGTGTGACGGCCCGCACCACTCAAGGCACGCTCGCCATTGACGGCGTGGCCTCCCTTGACGGCACTTTTTCACTGAAACGCCAATCCGTTCCCGTCCATGTCCTGCTTCCGTTCACGACGGAAGCCCCTTTGGGCTCCCTCTTTCAGGGTGCCCCTCTCTCGCAGATCGCCATCAAGGGGGCCAGCCTCAAAGTCGAAGGGGATCAGGCCACGTTGGACGGACGGCTGATCTTCGGCGCGGATTATGTGCCGACGCTGCGGGGGACGCTCGCTCTCAAGCACCTCAGCCTTCCCCGCTGGTTCGGCTTTGCGCGGGATCTCCCGCCGGGCGTGCAAGTCGCCTTGGATAACATATCGGGAACGCTTCCTTTTGAGCTGACCCCGCAAAAACTCGTCGCCTCTTCCGTCACCGCGACGACGCTGAATACCGTCTTTACGGGAGGCGGAGGCGTCAACGATTTTTCCAATCCCGTCATTGCGCTGCACCTTGCGACCAAAGACGCCCCATTGAACCGGGTATTCCCCGAAGTGGAAAACAAGGCGGTTTCCGCGCCGTCCTACAAAGTGCCGCCGCTTCTCGGAGGAGACGATTCCAACACGGCGGTGGGCTATGACATCCATTTGGAAGCCGCCCGCGCCACATTGTGGAAGTGGGCGGCCAACGGCGTTTCCGTCCGTATTACGCCCGATCCGGCCAGTAGAACGGAACAGACCAAAGTCGCCATCCGCTGCGGCTCACTGTACGGCGGATCGGCACAAGGCGATCTCATCCCCGGCGACGTCATGGCCCTGAACCTCACGGCCAGCGGCGTCAACGTCGACAGCCTGTTCAGCCCTGTAGCGGGATATCCCGTTCTGAAAGGCACATTGACAGGTTCGGCCAGTTTTACGGCACGGCCGACTTCGCCCGCCGCTTTCCTCTCCTCGCTGAAAGGCAAGGGGGAAGCGCTTATCGAGAAAGGCAATCTATCGCTTTCTCGGGCCAAAAAAGAAAAAAATCTCGCCTTCTCTCAATTGTGCGTCGCTTTTCAGGGGGCGGGAAGCCGGACGCAGGGAACGCAGCCGCGTTATGCCTACACCGGGAAATGGCAGGGCAGCCTGACGACGCCGGCCGGGCAGAGTTCGCTCGACCTGACGGGTGCGCTCCAGTTCCCAACGAGCGGTCCTTTCAATCTTTTCGCCGACGCCGTTTCCGCTTCAGGCAAGCTCTCAGCCAACGGCATCGGCGGGCAGGCTTCAGGCAAACTGTCCCTCAATACGCAAGCCAACACGCTGGAGGCTAAAGAGCTCTCCGGGCAGCTTCTCACGAAAGACGCCTCCGCCTCGTTCACCGGTTCCGTAAGCGGAACCCGTCTGGATGCCAATCCGGCATGGGACGCTTCGTTGTCCGTTTCCACGGGAAACCTCCGTGCCTTCCTCGCCCAATGGGGCATGTTGCCCTCCAGCCTTCCCCAACAGGCGCTCAGGCAGGCGCAGATCAAAGCAAAAATCCGGACGGACGAGTCCATACTGCGCCTTTCAGAGCTTGAAGGGCGCGGCGATGATACCCGCCTTGCCGGTCAAATCGAAGGCACCAAAGGAACGCCGCCGCACTGGACCGCCAAACTCCGGCTTGGGACATTGCGTCTGGGGGACTATCTGCCCGCGTCTTCCAAATACGCACAACCGAGTACACCGTGGCAGACCGAATGGCTCAGAAAAGTGCAACTGGATGGGGATCTCAGTGTGGAACGTCTGGTCATCGCCCGCATTCCGCATGAAAACCTGACCGTTCCCGTGACCATCAAAAACGGCGTGCTCACGGCCGACCCCATCAAGGCCCGTGTCGCTGGGGGAACGGCGGGGGCCGGACTGCGCGCGGAGGGCACTGCGGGAGGGCTGCTCGGGCGATTGCGGTATACGCTGAGCGCCGTCAATGTCCTGACGCTGTGCAAGGAACGGGGGCAGGAGCAACTGCTGTCCGGCACGGGAAGCCTTGACGCGGACGTTTCCGGCCTGCTCCGCTCCGGCGCGGATATCCCCGCCGCCCTGAGCGGCACCCTCAATTTCGTTATCCGGAACGGGGAATTGGATGCGAAGAAACCCGGCCCTATGAGCCGTTTCAGTTCCCTGAGCGCTTCCGGGGCGCTTTCCAAGGGAATCCTGACCACACGCGATCTCAACCTCTCCGGCGGCCTGTCCGTCCGAGGCCAAGGCAGCATCAATCTCATCAACAAAACGCTCAACTATGCCTTGAACGTAACCGGGCCCGGTATCCCGGAAATTCCAGTGCGCTACTACGGCAGCCTTGACGCGCCGCAGCGCAGTTTCAACGCTACCGGTATTTTAGCCAATGTCTTCAACAGTATCGGCAGCGGAGTCCTCAACATTCTGGATATTGTGGTTTCCGCCCCGCTCCGCCTGCTTGCGCCGTAACGGAAAGGGACCGAATCGCTTCGGTCCCTTCGATTTATTCACCGATGGTGTACTCAACCCACGGCAGGCTGACCACACGCACCTGCTTGAGGAAGGCTACAACATCATCGGGGCCATGATAGCGGGTCACCTTGAGATCGTCGTAACTCAGCATCGCCACCGGAACGCCGGGAAAGAGAGCTTGGGCGCGTTCCGAAAACGCTTCCAGTTCGCTGGGATTCATAAACAGCTTGGGGTCGACCAGCACCACCGCGAAATCCAGCCCGCATTGCGTCACTCGCGCCGCTTGCAACTTCGGCATTGTCATATCCTTTAGGTTTCTGTTACGCCTTTTCAGGGAAAAACCTCTCCACTGAGGCGAGGTCTCCCGTTTGTACGTCTTCTTCGCGCAAAAGGCTACGGTCCGTACGCCACCCCCCGCATATTTTCATTTGAAACATCCCCGATCCGGGCTACAGCCAAAAGAACACCATGCTTAGAGGAGAACGCCATGCCCAATCATGCGGCCTTCAATTGGAAGTTTCACAGGATCGGCGGTCTGGATCAGGTGACCTTGCGGACGCCTGAAGAACTGCTGCACCTCAACGAGCTTGACCCCAAACTCTGGGTCGCGCTCAGTTGCCCCATCGACAAGCTCCAGTTCGACGCACGGACGCTGGAACTGCTTGACGCCGACAAGGACGGGCGCATCCGCATTCAAGAGGTTCTCGACGCCGTTCACTGGACTGTGGACCGCCTCAGCGATCCGGCGCTGCTGGCCGAAAGCCGTCCGGAGTTGGCCCTTGAGGAAATCAGGCAGGATACGGATGAAGGCCGCCTGCTTTATTCCACAGCAAGCCGTATCCTCACGCAAAGTGGAAAAGAGGGGGCTCTCACGCAGGAGGATGTAGCGGAAGCCATTGACGCGGCTACACAGACCGCATTCAACGGCGACGGCGTGATGACGCCGCACCCTTCCTTCGATCCCGATATGAACCGCTTCATCGAAGACATCGTCGCAACGACGGGCGGAGCAACCGACGCCGGAGGCCAGCAAGGCGCCACGCTCGAACTGGCCCAAACGTTCATGCGCAACATACAGGATTACAAGGCGTGGTTCGACGAACTTGCGGCCTATGCGGACACGTTTCCGCTTGGTTCCGGTACGGACACGGCCTTCCAGATTTTTCAGTCCGTACGACCCAAAATCGATGACTACTTCACGCGCTGTCAGCTTGTCGCCTTTGACGTTCGGGCTTCGGATGCGCTCAATGCCCCGGAAACGATTTTTGCCCAGCTTGTCGATCACGCCCTCAACACGGATGACGAGGCCATGCGCGAACTGCCTCTCGCGCATATCGCGGCGGATCAGCCGCTTCCTCTTGAAAAAGGCCTCAACCCCGCATGGCGCGATCAGATCATCGCTCTGAAAAATACGATTGCCGTTCCTCTCCTCGGCGTACGGGACGAGCTGACCTCCGATAAATGGCAGACCATCAAAACGCGTTTCGCCCCGTATGCGGAACTGGTTGCCCGCAAGCCCGAAAGCGGCGTGGAAAAACTCGGCATGGAACGGCTTGGAGAACTGCTCTCCAGCGACCTCCCGTCCCGTTTCGAGGCGCTGACGCAACAGGACGAAGACGCGGCGGGCCACCTCAAAACGCTCACGGACGTGGAGCGCCTCGTCCTCTACCATCACCACCTGCACCGGCTGTTGATGAACTTCGTTTCCTTCTGCGACTTCTACGCCCTTTCACGGCCTACGACCTTTCAGATCGGCACGCTGTTCATCGACGGCAGAGGTTGCAATCTCTGCCTGCGCGTGGACGACATCACCAACCACGCGGCACAGGCCCAGCCGAGCCATCTCTGCCTTGCCTATTGCGAGTGCTCACGCCTCGACACGGGCCAAAAGATGAATATCGTCGCGGCGGTTACGGCGGGTGACTCCAACCTGCTGATACCGGGGCGGCACGGCGTTTTTGTGGACACGCAAGGCCAGAGCTGGGAAGCCGTTTTGGTCAAGCTGGTGGATAACCCCATCAGTATCCGTACAGCCATGTTCGCGCCTTACAAACGGTTCGGGCGCATGATCACCGACCAGCTCGAAAAGCTCGCGTCGTCCAAAGATTCAACGCTCATGTCCGACGCCTCCAAATCCATTGATAAACTGACCGCGGATGCCCAGAAGGAAGCCAAGCCGTTCGACATCGGGCGGAGCATGGGGATCTTCGCGGCTATCGGGCTCGCCCTCGGCGCCATCGGCACGGCGCTCGCCAGCATCGCGGCGGCGTTGTTCTCTCTGGCATGGTGGCAGTTCCCCCTGCTGTTCGTGGGGATCTTCCTGTGCATATCCGGCCCCTCCATGTTCCTCGCGTGGCTGAAGCTGCGGCGCAGGACGCTCGGTCCTGTCCTTGATGCCTCGGGATGGGCGGTGAACAGCCAAATCCCCATCAATTTCATGCTCGGATCCTGCCTGACCGACGCGGCGGCCTTGCCTCCCAATGCCAGCCGCTCCTTTGACGATCCCTTCCGCAAACAGAGCCGCTGGAAAAAATGGGCCGTGGCGCTCGGCGTCGTCTGCCTCGCCGCACTGCTCGCCGGAGGCGGCTATTGGGGCTGGAAGGAGTATCAGAAGCGGCATCCGGCAAAGCAGGAACAGACTAGCGACATCGCCGCTCCCAAGGTTCCCGCCCCTTCGGCCAAGTAAGGGGGGCTTGCCCGCCCCGTGCTCACAGGCTATCTGTAGAAACCGGCCTCTGACGGAGGCCGGCTACGGAGCCTTCGATATGAAAACAACATCATTACGAATACTGCATACGTCCGACTGGCATATCGGGCGCACCCTCTACGGGCGCAGGCGCTACGAAACCTTTTCCGCCTTCCTCGACTGGCTGGCGGATACGGTCCGCGACCGGCACGTTGACGTACTGATCGTCGCCGGAGACGTGTTCGATACCAGTGCCCCAAGCAACCGTGCGCAAGAGCTGTATTACCGCTTCCTCTGCCGGGTCATGTCTTTCTGCCGCCATATCGTCGTGGTGGCGGGCAATCATGACTCGCCCTCCTTCCTGACCGCGCCGAAAGAGCTCCTGCGCGCCCTCAACGTCCATGTCGTAGGCTCGATCTCGGACGACCCCGGACACGAGATCCTTCGGCTCACCGGCCCGGTCCGAGCTCATCGTCTGCGCCGTCCCTTATCTTCGGGATCGGGACATCCGAGTGGTCGAGCCCGGCGAAAGCATTGAAGACAAGGAGCGGAACCTCATCGACGGCATCCGCCGCCACTACGCCGCCATCAGCGCGCAGGCCGAAACGTACCGGACGCGGCCGGATCTCCCCATTCTCGCAACCGGGCACCTCTTCGCGTCGGGCGGCCAGCCCGCCGACGGCGACGGCGTGCGACAACTCTATGTCGGGTCGCTCGCACAAGTGACCGCCGACTGCTTCCCGGACAACATCGACTATCTCGCCCTCGGGCATCTGCATATCCCGCAAAAAATCGGCGGCTCCGAAACCCGGCGCTACAGCGGTTCCCCCGTGCCCATGGGCTTCGGGGAACGCGGCGCCAAGAGCGTCTGCCTCGTGGATTTCGCGGGCCGTCAGGCATCCGTGGAGTGCCTGCCCGTTCCTGTTTTTCAGGAGCTGGAACGCATTGAAGGGGCATGGGAGGCCATCGAATCCCGGCTGAAAGCCATCGCCGCCGGGGGCGGGCACCCGTGGCTCGAAATCATCTATACGGGCAGCGAACTCATCAGCGATCTCCGCGACCGGGTCGAAGAGCTTACGGCGGGAACGGACATGGAAGCCCTGCGCATCAAGAACGCCCGGATCATGGAACGCGCCCTAGAGCGGGACGGCGACGCCGACACGCTGGATGCGCTGGACGTATACGAGGTGTTTGAGCGCTGTCTCGCCGCCCACGGCGTGCCCGACGAGCAAAGGCCTGATCTCCGTCTGGCCTACAGGGAAACCGTCGCCTCATTCCTCGAAGAAGACCCTCACGCCTAACGGAAACACCATGCGCATTCTCCAGATCCGCTTCAAGAACCTCAATTCCCTTGCCGGGGAATGGGCCATTGATCTTACGCATCCGGCTTTTTTGTCGGACGGCATTTTCGTCATCACCGGCCCCACGGGTGCGGGCAAGACGACCATCCTCGACGCCGTGTGCCTTGCCCTGTACGGACGCACGCCGCGCCTGCCCCGCGTCACCAAAAGCGAAAACGAAATCATGTCCCGCCAGACCGGGGAATGTTTTGCCGAAGTCACCTTCGAAACCCGCTCGGGAACATTCCGCTGCCACTGGCGCCAGTGGCGGGCGAGGAAAAAAGCCTCCGGGGAATTGCAGGCCCCGCGCCGCGAACTTTCCGACGCCATTTCGGGTCAGATCCTCGAAAGCAATGTTCAAGGCGTGGCCGACAAAGTGGAGGAAGCCACAGGGATGGACTTCGAACGCTTCACGCGCTCCATGCTCCTTGCGCAGGGAGGGTTCGCCGCGTTCCTGCAAGCGCCTGCGGATCAGCGCGCCCCCATTCTGGAACAGCTCACGGGCACGGAAATCTATTCGGATATATCTAAACGCGTGCACGCGCGAGTCGTGCTTGAGCGTACCAAGCTCGAAACGCTGGAGGCGGAGCTGGCGGGCATCCACCTCCTTGAAGAAGCGGAAGAACAGCGCCTCCATGCGGATCTGGCATCATTGATCGAACAGGCTTCCGAAGCGGCGCGGCAGTCCGACCGGACGCAACAGGCCCTGCTCTGGCTGGAAGGCATCCGCACCCTTCAGGCGGAACTGGCCACGCTGGAAGATCGCAAGAAACAGCTTGCTGGACGGATCGAAGCGTTTCAGCCGGAACGCCGCAAACTGGAGCGCGCCAACAGAGCGCTGGAACTTTCCGGAGCCTATGCCGGGCTCGTTTCCCTCCGGAACGCCCAGGCGCAGGATCTCCGCCAGCAAAAGGAATACGGCGAGGCTTTGCCCGTATGTGAAGCTGAATTGCGGCAAACGGAAACGGCGTTCGCCTCAGCCGGGACAGTGCTGGAACAAGGCAAACGGGAACGCGAGCAAGGTTTGCGGACAACCCGCGCCGTGCGGGAATATGACACCAAGCTCCTTGAAAAAGAGACGGCCCTGTCCGCCCTCAAGCGGGAACTTGCCGAGCGGGAAAACGCCTTTACCACCGCGCAATCGACCCATCAAAGCCTGAACGCGCAATTGGCCGACATCCGAGCCAGCCTTACGGAGGTGCTTGCCGCCCTGCAACGCACGGCGGCGGATCAGGGGCTTGTCGAGAACCTGTCCGCCATACAGCACTCCTGCGGACAATTGCGCCAACTGGCCGAAACGGGGCGAGAAAAGAAACGTGCCGTCGAGGCGGCGTTGGCCCGGCAACAAGAGACGGCCAAAGCGCATATGGACGCGCTTGCCCTCAAGGAACGGCAGGATCGGGAAACGGCCCGTCTGGAACAAGCGGTCGCCTTGCGCCGGAAGGCCCTGGCGGAACTCTTGGGCGATCGGAGCGTCGCCGACTGGCGGGCAGGCCTCATGAACACAGCAACCCGCAGCAGCCTGCTGGACAAAACCGAAGAGGCGCGGCGGCAATACGAAACCTGCCTTCTGGGAATCAAGACACTTGAGCAGCGGCAAGAAAAACGTGCCCGCAATGAGGCCGAACTCACGCAGCGCCTGCAATCCGCCGAAAAAGAGCACCGCCGTCTGGAGGCGGAATATGAGAAACGGGAAGCCGAACAGGCCGAATGCTCTCGCCTGCGGGCTTTTGAGGAAGCGCGGAGGCATCTCCATAACGGGGAACCGTGCCCGTTGTGCGGAGCCACGGAACACCCCTTCACCGGATTTTCCGTTCCCGCCCCCGCCGGGCCGGAGGAACATCTTGCGCGGCTCAAGGAAGAACTGAAACGCTCCGGAACCGCTTTGGCTTCCCTCCAAGGCGATCTCGCCGGGCTGTCGCGTGAACGGGAATGGGTGACGGAACAGCTGCAAAAAGAAGCCGCCACACTGTCCGAACACGAAACGCATGTGCGCGAATGCCTCGCCGCGCTGGCACATCCCTCCATCACCCCCGCCACGCCAAAGCAGCCGCTTCCGGCCGCCCTGCTCCTTACGCTCCAAAATCTGCGGGAAACGACGGAGACCGAGCAACGGCTGGCTGAACGCATCCTGCAACAGGCTGAACAGGAGGACGCCGGGCTGCAAGCCGACATGACGGCATGGGAGAAGGCCCGGCACGAAGCAAACCGTCTGGAACTGGCCCTGCAAACCGCCCTCCACCATAAGGACAGTGCCGAACAGGAAGCCGTGCGCACCGAACGCGAGCGGTGTTCGCTTCTGGAGCAGTACACGGCATTGCGCCAAACCGTTTTGCAGGGGCTGCGGCCTTACGGCATCGAAAGCCTCGCTGTGGACGGGCTGGAGGCCTTGCTCCACAGCCTGTCTGAACGCCGTGAACGCTGGGTATCCCGGGAAAAGCGGCGTGACCTCTTACAGCAAAAAATGAGCGCGCTGGAACTGGAGTCCCGGCATCTCGCTTCCCGGCTTCTCGATATGGAGAAAGATCTGGGCAAGCAGCGGGAAACGGCCCGCTCCCTGTCGGAGGATCGGGAAAAGCTGCGGCTCGACCGGAGGCGGCTGATCGGGGACAAATCCCCGGATGAGGAAGAGAAACGGCTCAACGGGCTCGTCGAAGAAGCCGAAAAGCGGCTTGAAGGCGTCCGCCAAACCGTCGATGCCGCCAAACAGCGCTTTGCTGGGCTGACCAGCAAACGGGAAACGCTCGATCGCTCGATCGCGGAACGTCAGGCACAAATTGGGCCGCTGGAAGAGGATTTCCGGCTTCGCCTCTCACAAACGGGCTTCGCCGACGAAGCGGAATACCGGGGCGCCTGCCTCACTGAAACGGTGCGGAACACGCTGGCTCAAAGGGAACAGGAGCTACTCACGGAACGGGCCGAACTGGAAGCGCGCCTGGCCGACCGTATCGCGCAACTGGCTGCCGAGCGCGAAAAACAGGTGACGGATCGCACGCGGGAAGAACTCGACGAGACGCTGGCAACGCTTCGGGACACGCTGAAGACCCAGCAAGAAGCCATTGGCGGCCTGAGGCAGAAGCTCCACGACAACCACATGGTCAAGCTGGCGCATCAGGAGCGCACGGCGGCGGTGGAGGCGCAGCGCCGCGAGTGCCGCCGCTGGAACGATCTGCACGATCTCATCGGCTCCGCCGACGGGAAAAAATACCGCAATTTCGTGCAGGTGTTGACGTTTGAAATCATGATCGAGCACGCCAACCGCCAGCTACGGCGCATGACCGACCGGTATCTGCTTCTCCGCAACAAGGAGCAGCCGTTGGAGCTCGACGTCATCGACGGCTATCAGGCCGGAGAAGTCCGCTCCACCAAAAACCTGTCCGGCGGCGAGAGTTTCATCGTGAGCCTTGCCCTCGCCCTCGGGCTTTCGCAAATGGCCAGCAAGACGGTGCGGGTGGACTCCCTTTTCCTCGACGAAGGGTTCGGCACGCTGGATGAGGATACGCTGGACACCGCGCTGGATACGCTGGCCGGGCTGCACCGGGACGGCAAGCTCATCGGCGTGATTTCGCATGTGGCGGCCTTGAAGGAGCGCATCGGGACGCAGATACAGGTCACTCCCAAAACCGGAGGGCGCAGCGTCGTCAGCGGGCCCGGCTGCTCTTCGGTATAAGAACATGGCCTAATCCACGACAACGTATCGCCTTTCCCTTTGGCGCGAGAAATCGGCACGTTTTCCGGCGGGCAGTCTCCGCTTGCCTCAGGCGCAAAAGTCACCTATTCATCCTCCCACACCCTAAGGAGGAACAACAGTGGAACAGGGTATCGAACGCGAAAAGTTGGGGAGCCGCCTCGGCTTC
>OGMN01002408.1_pt1 | contig 10654 bp, 6 predicted proteins | sample 1573211 | NCBI WGS metagenome assembly OGMN01 (sample SAMEA2581876, study PRJEB24529) | metagenome | biome: Human gut stool | place: China | collected 2011
CAGAGGAATTATCCGAAAAAATGACTGATGAACAAGTTACTAAACTTGTAGAAAAAATTATCAGCATGGGTCATGCTTCTACTATGGAACATGTTACTTTTACATTTGCTATTGAAGGTATTTCTCGCGTGCTCACTCATCAATTAGTACGCCATCGTATTGCTTCTTATTCTCAACAATCTCAGCGTTATGTAAGTGAACATGATTTTGAATATATTTTACCGCCATCAATCGCTGAAAATGATGAAGCTAAGGCAAAATTTGAAAATCTAATGCATACAATTCGCCAAACTTATGATGAATTAGTAGCTATGGATGTTCCTAAAGAAGATGCTCGTTATGTTTTAGCTAATGCCACAGAAACAAAAGTTTTAGCAACATTTAATGCTCGTTCTCTTCTCAATTTCTTCTCTCTTCGTTGCTGTAATCGTGCTCAATGGGAAATTCGTCAAATGGCATATTTAATGCTTGCTGAAGTAAAAAAAGTAGCTCCACTTTTATTCAAAAATGCAGGTGCAACTTGTGTTCGCACTGGTCGTTGCCCTGAAGGTGCTATGACCTGTGGTAAATTTAAAGAAATGCTTAAATTACGTGAAGAATAATTTATAAAATATTAATAAAAAAGGAGATTATCATGCGTCCACCTAAAAAAGTAGAAATCAGTGAAGATATCTTACTTGGTCGCAATGCTGTTCGCGAAGCTTTAAAAAGTGGTCGTTCTATCAATCGCATCTTAATTGCAGATAGCGCTCATGGTGGTTCTATGCCTGAAATCATGACACTTGCTAGAGAACGCCGTATCATTGTACAAAACGTAAATACTGAAAAACTTGACCAAATCTGTGGCGGTCAACGTCATCAAGGTATTGCAGCTTATGCAGCTCCTGTTGATTATGTAGAACTTGATGATATTTTAAATCTTGCTAAAGAACGCAATGAAGATCCATTTATCATCTTATTAGATGAATTAGAAGACCCTCACAACCTCGGTGCAATCTTACGTACTGCTGACGCTGTTGGTGCTCACGGCATTTTAATTCCTAAACATCGTAGTTGCCCATTATCTTCTATCGTAGCTAAAACTTCTGCTGGAGCTTTAGAATATGTTCCTGTAGCTCGCATTGGTAATGTCGTACAAACTTTAGAAGAATTAAAACAAAAAGGTCTTTGGGTAGCTGGAGCAGATATGGACGGTACAGAAAATTATTATGATGCTAATATGACAGGCCCTCTAGTTTTAGTTATTGGCAGTGAAGGTCGTGGTGTTAGCCGTCTTACAAAAAATGCTTGCGATTTCATCGTCAAAATCCCAATGCGTGGCAAAGTAAACTCTTTAAATGCTTCTAATGCTGCTGCTATCTTAGCTTATGAAGTTTTAAAACAACGTACTTTAAAATAATTTATTTATATTTATTTGAGCAAAATCTTATTTTATCTTAAGTGGTGATTATTTCATGCTTTATAATGAACGTGTAGAATTAATCTTGCAACAAGTACAATTACAAGCTATTGTAAAAATCAATGATTTAAAAAATTTATTAAATGTTTCTGTTGATACTGTTCGCCGTGATTTAAAAACCATGGAACAAAGTGGTCTAATAAAATGTATCCGTGGCGGTGCTTGTTTACCAGATTCATTGCCGTCTTTATCTAATTTTACCGGTAGGGAAGTTCTCAATATAAAATTAAAACGAGAAGCTGCACGAAAAGCATTAGCTTATATCAAACCTAATGCTATCATTGCTTTAAATTCCGGAACAACTAATACTATATTAGCCCAAGAATTAGTTTTTAAAAAAGATAATATCACTGTCATTACTAATAATTTAGCAGCCATTAATATTTTAATTCAAAATCCAGCAATAAAAATTGTTTCTATTGGCGGAATTATTGATTCTCAAGAAAAATCAACTTATGGTACTACTTGCGAACAAGAATTTGGTCAATATTTTCCTGATATTGCCTTTTTATCTATTAATGCTATAAATTATAAAGATGGCTTCACCGATTTTCGCATGTCCGAAATAGGTATTATTAAATTATTATCTCAACGTTCAGAAAAAGTAATTGCCATAATGGATTCTAGTAAGATTGGCAAACGTTCAAAACAAAAAGTATTAAATCTAGATAATGTTGATTTATTATTAACAGATGATAATATCTCACCAATATTAAAAGAAAAATATAAAAATAAAGGTCTTCTCATTGAATAAAAATAGCCATTTCCCTTATTTCTTATTTAGAAATTTGGAAAATGGCTATTTTTTATGGAATTAAATTACCTTTTATGCTTCTCCACCATGAAATTGTTCTATATGCTTCTAAAGTTTTTTCTACTTCTATTGGTTCATTTCCATCCAATTTACCTATATCTACAGTATTAAGCCAAACACTATCATTAAAGCCTACATTTGCGCCTCTCGTTAATGATTTACCTAAACTATAGTATTCAAAACCTTGTGGCGCTATCAATTCAAATATAGTTGCCCCAATATTAATATGACCGCCAGCCACTTCATCTGATAATATATTCTTTGTAATACCATCACCATAAATGATACATGGTACAGTATATCTATTAAATAATGTTGGTTTTGCTTCTATATTTGTTCTATCAGCATGGTCGCCAGTAATCACAAATAGATTTTCTTTAGGATATGTTGTTTCAATATCTTCAACAAAATTGCCAATTACTTTATCTGTATACCAATAATGACCTAATTTATTTAATAAATCTTCATTATTTTGCACATCTACAGGTAATTTAGCTCGCACTTCTTCTTTCGAAAAACCTGCTTTTGCTAAATCTACACTATAAGGCGCATGATTTGATACAGATAAAATTACATATACTGTAGGTTCATCATTTTGAGCTACTTCTTGCTTTAACTTATCAAAAATAAATTCGTCATCACAACCCCATACATTACCTGATGGATATTGATAATCCGATGCACAATGGAATTCATCAAATCCTTGTGCCAAAGCAAAATCTTTTATTCTTTCCCAACCACTAAAACCAGCATACCAAAACTGTGTTTTATATCCTAATTTTTTTATCTGTGGTGCGAAAGATGTAGCATATACCTGCTTATATGACTCATATTGATGATTAGGATATATATTTACATCAGATAAACCACAAATCATAGCATTTACTGCCATAGGTGTAAATGCACCATTAGGCATGAAATTATGTGTATATGTTGCATTATCTTTTTGCATAATAGCTCGCATATTTTCGCCTAATTGCAGATTTGCATATTCATCTAATAATGGCCATTGAGCAAAACTTTCACCGATTATAATAAATATATGCTGTTTTTTATCAATTATATTACCATGAGCTTGATATACTAAATTACTATCAATTTGACTTAAATCTTGTTTTTGCAGACGATAAGCATCACTATTTTTCGCTAAAAACTCTACATTCTGGGTAATATTTTCTTTATGCACGCCATAAATCACGCCATTATCAATGCGTTTTTTAATAGAATATCCTCGATAGATAGCCTGCATATCATCTAAAATTATCTCATTAAGAAAAGTATCTTTTGTCTTTGCACAGTTTTCCCAATGAATAGATTTTGCATAAGAAAAACTAGCACCAAAGCGTACAAATAAAGCAAAAACTAAAGTAAATACTATAACTGATATTTTAAATATAAGACTTTTTTCAAATTTAAAAGATTTTTTTATCCACTGCCAAGCAAGATACTTTTTCAATATATATACGACTATAGCTGTAAATAAAATAATGATTACTGTACCTTCCAATAAATGATATTGCTCTATCATTGTATAAAATAAAGCTTTTACATCATCATTTACAGCATTAAATACCATTTCATTAAAATTAGTATGAAATTCCCTATAATAAAAATATTTTGCTACAAATAAAAAATTCAATATAAATAAAAATACTGCTGATAGTCCTAATCTCAATTTATCTAAATGCTTATTTATCAACCAACCTATTAATGTAACAAAAATAAATGTAAATAGCATAAGCACGCCTGCTGTTTTTAAACTAATTCTTGCCCCATAATAGATAGTCAACAAAATATCATTTAAATTTATATCACCAGCATAACTTTTCATCGTTATCAATGAAATTACACGTAATAAATTTAAATATAACCAAACAAAAATAAATAATTTGAAATCTCTCTTCAAATTATAATTAAAACTCTCCCATTTTAACTGCAAAATCATTCTCCTAACTTATAAAAAATTATTCATTAACAGCTTTAATTAAATTTCTCACTAAATTTTCATCTACATAATCATAACAAGCTTTATTTTCACCTTGAGCAAATGCATAATTCACAAAATCACCAAAAGTTGTTTTATCTTCTTGCCATGACCTACAAGATGAATGTATCTGCTTTACTTTTGTATATTCTATTAAATCTTTTGCATTATCTTTATTAATACCACTACCTGCTAAAATTTCTATTTTTGCTCCTACTGTTTCTTGTAAACTTCTAATCAGTTTTTTGCCTTCTATAGCTGTTGCTTTCAATCCACTAGTTAATACTCTATTTACATTTAATTTTATTAATTCATTTATCGCTGTTTTTTCATCTTTTACACAATCAAAGGCTCTATGAAATACTGCTGTCTTCTCATAGGAATGTACTATATTTACCATTTTTTGTGTACATTCTAAATCAATTGTTCTATCTTCAGTTAAAAAGCCAAAAGCTAATCCATCAGCACCACGCTCTAATAAAACTTTTACTTCAGCAAAAATCTGCTTTTTTTCTAAATCACTATAGCAAAAACCAGCTCCTCTTGGTCTTACCATACAAATAACTTCTAAATCTGTATTCTCTTTAATCAATTCTAAAGTAGCTATACTTGGTGTAAGCCCGCCTAAATACAAAGCTGAATTTAATTCTATTCTCTTTGCTCCACCTCTATAAGCATTTATGGCATCTTCATAACTACCACAACAAATTTCAATTATTCTATCCATTTTACGACCTCACTTCATTTTATATGCTCTTATTATATACTATTTTGCTAGTATTTAAAAATATATGTTATAATATAGTATTATATATCTTTAATAAAGGAGAAAAAATCATATTATGTTAAAAGACATAGCAGAAAAATATTACATACAAGGTTATAATTGTGCAGAAAGTCTTATTCGTGCAGGCAATGAATATTATAATTTAAATCTTGATGAAAATGCTCTAAAAATGACAGGCGCATTTGGCGGTGGTTTTCATGTTGGTGATGTATGTGGAGCTTTAAGTGGTTCAGCATGTGTTATCTCAAGTAAATATATTGAAACAAGAGCTCATGAAACTACTCACTTAAAGCCTATAATGTTAAACTTAGTTAGAGCATTTCAAAGTCATTTTTCTTCAAGACTTTGCTGTCAAATTAAAGCAAAACATTATTCTCAAGAAGTACATTGTTTAAATACAGTAAAAGCTACAGCTGAAATTCTTGAACAAGTTTTAACCGAATACGAAAAAAGTCATTAATTATTAATTTATAAAAAAGCACTATTGTTATTATCCCTAAAAATCTTTAGATAATACAATAGTGCTTTTTATGATTTATTACTTAAATATATTAATTTAAATTAAAATGCCCAACGAATACCTCCATTTACTTGCCAATCTTTATTAATATCGCCACCAAATCCACGTGTTACATCACCATAGAAAGTAACACCTTCGGACAATTTAATATTACCACCAATGCCTAATTCAAACCATGTATCACTATAGTCAACATCTCTAGATAAAAATTCATTACTTCCTCCAGCTTGACTATTGAGTGTTAGATTTCGTGTTCCTGCAAATTCATGATACATATCAGCTTTTAAATAAATATCATTTCCATTTTCAGCTTGTTTGCCTACTGTAAAACCTAAACGAGTAATAACACTATTTAATCCATCAACACTTCCTGTTGCACCACGATTTGTAGTATAGTCAAAACTTGCTAATCTACCAATAGTTAATTGTGCTTGTGGTTCAATATAAAAATTATTATCATAGTTATAACGTTTACCGTATTCAGCACTTAAACTGTATGCATTATGTTTATAATTTGTACTATCTGCATAATCTCCATAAGAATTTAATTCTGTATCAAATTGACCTATACGTGCTGTTAAATTTGTATATGCATCATCATCATTATTCCATACTGCATATGCACTAAGTGCAGTTAATTTATCATTGCTACCGCCACTTACATATTTACTTTTACCAGTACCATAATCAATAGCTACACCGTAAATAGATTTTGCATCAGCTTGTTTATCATATCCTAATTGGAATAAATTATAATCACTTTCAAAAGCACTATTATTAAAGCTACCATCAAGATATCTAGCCCATAATCCCATATCATTTACATTACTATTATGCAACTCACCTAAACGAGAACGCATACTATCATTTGTGTTTCTCCACATTGCATAAGCATTATCTGTAGCATCTAATAAAACTCTAGTATCATTATTTATATTTTTTTCTACACTAGTTAAAAGCCATTCATTTTTATCCAATCCATATTTATCACCACGAACAATAGATGGATCATACTCATACAATCCGCCAGCATTGTATTTTTCACCTTTAAATTCTAAATTACCACTCTTATCTACTACTAAAACTTGATATTTACCTGGCTCTATTTTAGAGAAATTCTCTCCACTAGCATCTTTTACTTGTATATAATGTGTACCTTTTTCAGCTTCATTAATTACAATTTTATCATTATTTTGTGTCGCCTCATTCTTCAAGCCTGCTAATGTTTTATCCTCATCATTTTTATCAAATGTCATACCATTTTCTAAATCCGTATCTAAAATAAAATGAGCATTTGAACCTTTCATCTTTTCAATATTTAAAGTTTCATAAGATGCATTATTTATTGTATTAACCGCTCTTAATTTATTAGATGCTTCTTGTGCTAATACAATATTCCCACCATTAGCTGTAAATGTACCAGTTAATTCATATACTCCACCTGTATTAGCAAATGATAATGTTCCTGAATTAATTGTAGTATCTTGTACAGTAGCACCTTCATTTACATACAATAAACCACCATTGATAACAGTGTCTTTAGAAATACCACCTTTTTGTACTATTTGCATTCCCGCATTCAAGTTCTTTATTGTTCCTGTAGCATCTTGACCTACAATTTGTACAGCATCTTCAGTCATTTCTTCTTCAATAACAGCTGTTTTATCGCCTTCTAAACTCATTTCAGTATCCAGTGTACCTACATTAATAGTTCCACCTTCACCAACTTCAACATTTTCGTCATATTTATCGGTTTGACCTGTTGCTCCCTGTCCAATAACAAGTTTACCATTTTCGCCGAAATTCTCTACTTGAATGGTTTGTCCCTCTGTCAAAGTAATACTTGTATTTAACTGACCAATAATACCTGTACCACCTTTTTCAACAACTTGTGTATTTACACTATCTTGATTTATTTTATCGATATGACCAATACCATTAGCTTGTACAATTTGTTGTCCACCAGATTGTACATTAGAAACATATCCAATTGCTCCACTGCCTACAATCTGTGTTCCTCCTGATAATACAGTATTTACTTTTCCTGTTTGTCCAGAGGTCAATGTATACTTAGTATCTAAAGTTTCAATAATACCTGTACCACCAGCTTGAATAATTTGATTTTCTGTATATTTTTCAACTTTACCAGTACCACCAGATTTTATAATCTGTTTACCACCTACAATATTTTTTATAGTTCCTATACCACCATCTTCAATAATTTGTTCTCCACCATTCAAATTATCAATTGCACCAATTCCCCATACTATCTGAGAACCACCATTCATTTGCTCTATTGTTCCTGTCGCATCTTCTAATATTTGTTGTTGTCCATTTGTCATAACACCAATATTAGCACTTCCTGCTGAAACCATTTGAGCTCCATTTATCATTTCTTCAATTTGTGCATTTGCATTGTTCAATACTACCTGTGTTCCACTGCTCATTTTTTCTATTGTCGCATTGCCACCATCAACATATTGAACGCCTGCTTGCATATCTTTTATGCTTCCCGTTCCACTTACTATCTGAGAACCACCATTCATTTGCTCTATTGTTCCTGTCGCATCTACTAATATTTGCTGTTGTCCATTTGTCATAGCACCAATATTAGCACTTCCTGCTGAAACCATTTGAGCTCCATTTATCATTTCTTTAATTTGTGCATTTGCATTGTTCAATACTACTTGTGTTCCATTGCTCATTTTTTCTATGATAGCACTACCACCATCAACATATTGAGCACCTGCTTGCATATCTTTTATATGACCAGTTCCATTAGTATATATATATTGGTATCCGCCATTTGAAGTTGCTTCAGCTTCTGTTGACAATACATCTATCACACCAGTAGCGCCATTATAAACAACTTGAACGCCACCATTCATTGTTGCTATATTACCTTTACCATTTTGAATATATTGACCACCAGCCATCATTGAGCCTATATTTCCTTCTCCACTCAATATATTCTGCTGTCCATTATTCATTGTATTTATAGTGGCTGTTGTATTTTTATTTAATGATTGAATACCATTATTCATGATTTCAATATTACCTGTACCATTGGTGATATTTTGACTTCCACCATTCATAACAGTAATATTTCCACTTCCACCAATAATATTTTGTTGACCATCATTTATAATATTGATACTACCACTTGCATTTTGGTTTACATTTTGTACACCACCATCCATAATACCAGTGATAAATCCATTTGCAGATTCAGCAATATTTTGTGTACCATTAACTAAATTCTTAATAGAGCCTGTTGCACTCATATTAATATTTTGTTTTGCCTTAGTTCCACTCATATTTTCAATATAACCACTGCCATTATTAATTTCCTGTGTACCACCAGACATTGTTCCTAAAATATTACCTGTACCAGAAATAATATTTTGTTTACCACTTTGTAGGTTAGTGATATTACCCCGTTTCCCTTAGTTAAAGATATTGTTGGGTATCTCAAGATGTGTCATTCGATTTTGCCGATAAAGCGGTAGAAGATTTCCACTTCCTGTTCCCGGCTTCCGTCCTCACTTTTGACCGCTTCATGGACAAGGATTTTTTCAATCAGCGTATTCAGAAGTTCAGCCGTCAATTCTGTGGGATTGACATACTGTTTCATCAGACCTATCCACTTTTCAGCGTCAACCGCTGTCTGGGCGGCGACCTCCATCGCTTCGTGAAGCCGTTCAATTTTTGCGTCCAATTCTCGCTGTTCGCCCTGATACTTTTCGGACAGCATATTGAAATTGTATTCTGTAATGCGTCCGGCAGACCAGTCCTCATACATTTTTGCAAACAGGGTGTCTACTTCTGCTTTGCGCTTTTCCGCCTTTTTCAGTTCGGCTGTCTGCCGCTTCCTTGCAGTATTGCGTTCCTTGTCGCTGGCGTTAAGTAGCCGTTTCAGAAGTTTGTCCCCATCCTGCTGTACCAGCACAGACCAGTATTGCAGACGGGAAAGGACATAGGCGTAAAGCACATCATAGCGGATATAGTGCATGGAACACTGGTGCAATCCTTGCCCGTACTTGCTACAATGGTAGTGGGCATAGTGATTTTTGTTCTGGCTGTTCATACCATAGGCCAGCGACCAGCCGCAGTCCGCACATTTTACCAGCCCGGAAAATATCTGTGTTGTGCCGTTCTTCTGCCGTCTGCGCCTGTTGCAAATCTGCTCCTGTACTTGACGGAACACATCTTCGGAAATAATCGCTTCGTGGGTGTTCTCCACACGATACCATTCCTCTTTTGGCTTGCGTACTTTCTTCTTGTTTTTGAATGAAATATTGGTCTGCTTATTGTGGACGCTGTGTCCGATATAGGTTTCCTCTTTCAGAATACTTTTCACCTGCGCTATCGTCCACGCATAGGCTTTTTCCTCCGGCGCTCCGGCATAGATATTTGCGAAAGTGCCGTATCTCTGGAAATTCAGCCAGCCGGGAGTAGGTACTTTTTCTTCGACCAAAATCCGTGTAATGCTGGCGGCTCCCCGGCCATGAACGGCAAGGTCAAAAATCTTTTCGATAATCCACCTTGTTTCCGGGTCAATCAGAAGATGGCCTTTCTTATCCGGGTCTTTGACATAGCCAAGCGGAGCATAGGCTCCATAGTGTGCGCCATTTGCGAACCGTGTCCGCATGGCCGCCTTTACCTTTTTGCTGGTCTGGCGGGCGTGCATTTCATTCAAAATGTTGAGGAATGGGGCAAGCTCATTCTCTCCGTTGATGGTGTCCACATTGTCATTGACAGCGATATAGCGGACGCCTTTGCTGGGAAAGTAGATTTCCGTGTACTGGCCGGTCAGAATGTAGTTTCTGCCTAAGCGGGATAAATCCTTCGTAACAACGCAGTTGATTTTCCCGTCCTCAATGTCATCAATCATTCTCTGAAAATCCGGCCTGTCAAAGTTCGTTCCAGACCATCCATCGTCGATATATTCATCTATGACATTCAGGCCATGCTCGGCGGCATATTGCCGGAGCATCATGCGTTGTGTCTGAATACTCCCGCTTTCTCCTTGCAGTTCATCGTCCCGGCTCAATCTCATATAAAGCGCCGTGTTGTAAATCGTAGTATTG
>OGMN01002409.1_pt1 | contig 10644 bp, 10 predicted proteins | sample 1573211 | NCBI WGS metagenome assembly OGMN01 (sample SAMEA2581876, study PRJEB24529) | metagenome | biome: Human gut stool | place: China | collected 2011
ACTTTACGCTTTTATATAGTACATTTATTTAGTTAAACCATTTTATACATGTATTTATATTCAAGTTGATTAATCACTTCATCAAAATACTGTTTAGGACTAAACCTCGAACCATACTGTTTTGTCTCCAATTCAGGAACATCATGACCAAAAAACTGTCTGAACACATCGTTCTGAAGATGACATTTTCTATAAAAATCACTAAATGTATGCCGTAATGAATAAAAGCTCTTCTTCCCACGCACTCCACATTTATTAATTATTTCTCTAAAATTCTTGCCTACCTGCTTTCCGTATCGTGGAACTCTTTCAGTTTTACTTAATTTAAAAACACTCTTTCTTCTCCTTTTCTATTGACACTATCAACATACTCAATAAATCCAATCTCTATCAATTTATTATACATAGGGACAATCCTAACTGCATTCTTGTTTTTTACCTGCTTATCATTCCTCCTAAACCATAGGAGAATCAACTTGCCTGTCGCTTTTTTCCAAAAGAACACGAAGGAACCCATTGAGGCGCTTACGAATAGTCTGATAGTCCACACCACGTTGTAAAAGCGTTTGAAGCTCGGAATAGATATGTCGCGCAAAGAATTTGCCTTACGTACATAGGACGTACGCAGGCTTATCCGGAGCTCGGAAGGAACGTCTTTCCCTTGCTTTCCTGTGGGTATTCTCAGACGAAAATAGAAGATATCGCCGCGTCGGTAAAGATAGGCGGGAAATGAAGGTGAGGATGATGAGGAATTTTTTCTAGTGGGGGTTCCGCCGTGGGACGTTCGCATAGCTGGTCCTTGCCGATTTTCGGCAGTTGTGACCTAGCTTGTGGCACAAAGTGGCACACTTTGCTCTCATGCAGGGCTTTCCAGCCCTTCACTCAACGGCTTCAAACAAAAAAAGAAAGCCGTCACAGCATGTTACTGCAACGGCTTAAAAAAATGGTGCCGAAGGGGAGAGTCGGCACTTCGGTACCGTTATGCCTTGAGTAACTTGAAATAACTGAAAAAATCTTCCCGCTATTTCTAGCAATGCCCTACCAGAATGCCCCACTTTCGTCAAGAACGGTAATGGGTAAAAGTCATATGGTGACCTGTTACAGACATTGAGCGTGAGCTCGGGTCTTGAGACGGCATGAATTTGAGTCTTCATTTGGGACTCGAACTCATGGATGAATCCAATGATTCTTATGTTTGAACCACGGGTTTGAGGTGGGTCGGTACTGTTTTTTCAATAAGCGCGGTAAGGTTGGGAAAAAGAAACAGTAAGTCCACAACAATAAGACGCTAGTGCCGTTTCATTGCCGTGGGCTAGATAGCTCTTCAACTCTTTGCAAAATTTCTCTCGGCAATCATTTGAGCATAATGCTTATCAAGCAATCCTTTAACAATTTCTTTAAGTGTGATTTCAATAGATTTTTTTGAATCTGAATTGACAACATTATTATAAGAAATTTTGAAAAATGAATACACTAGGTCTCCGTTTCTATATGCATTTTCTGCTCTGCTAGGAGGACTAAAAAGAAAACAAACGCCACAGGTACCAGAGTTTACTCCTAGATTAAATGTAAATTCGACATCCATTTTTCGTATATGATAATATTGATAGAAGCTTTCATCGGCAATCAAAAAGATATCATTGAGTTTTTGCCCATCAATTTTTAGCCCTCTAACAGCATTTTTCATCCAAGAGATTTTTGGATCTGGTGGGAGCTCTGGTGCCGTTTCATCAAGTACAATGTCTATATTATCAACACCACCAACATTGAGGCGTGGAAGTACCCCAGAGGTTAGTCGCTTAAAAAAGCGAACTCTTTCAATGTTATTAAAAGATTTGAAACTAATTTGCTCTGGCTTTTCTGCACTTGTCAAATTCAACTGCTTCAATATCTTCACAATAGAAGATATGATCTTTTTGTTAATAGCTTCGGTCTCTTTTGATGAGTGATGTGATGAGAATTCAAGAGTAAGAGTATTCCTATCTTGTGTCACATATACATCAGCATGAAATTCAATTTCTCGCTGTAGCCAATCTTTACTATAGTCTTTCTTGATTACAGTGTAAGGAATGTGGATTTTATTTTTCCCTACAATCACTACTTCTGGGGATTCAACAAAATCTATACTCTCCAATCCCTTAATAAAACTGGAGCAATCATCAACAAGAGCTTTCTTGAGGGGCGAACACCAGTCTAAATCTTTTCCTGTCAACTGTATGGTAGAAGCTTTTATTTTTGGTTTAGACTCACGAACAACACTTGCCTCAATTAGTCTTGAAAAATTATCTGGTGTTAAAAGCGTAGCAGATAGCAATGGCACAGTTATAGATTTATCGCTATTACCAATGAATATTCCTTTCTCTTTCAGGGTCGCATGAATTTCGCCGTATGAAATATGGTCACTATTAAGTAGAACTCTCAGTTCTGATCCTGCGAGAATATTTGAATTTAAGTCGAGTTGGCTTTTCATTATTAATCCTCGCTGAGCGTAGTGTTGAGGATCGTCTCATTGAAACAAAATGGCGTAATTTTTTCACGGCGATCTGCGAATTTCATTCTTGCAATTTCCGCATCATTTTCATGATATGAAGAATTATAATTTGGCATACCTATTCGAATATTTGTAACCAGACCACTTGAAAATTGTAAGGCGTAAGATATGAGTTTTATATAAGAATCAACTGTAAATACCTGATTTGCATAGAAAACTAATTCTACCTGCTCGTTATTCTTATGTAACACTGGAACAATATCGGAAGCAATCAATTCAAGGGGCAAAAAAAATCCAGAACGTGGTTCTGCTGCTGTGACTGTTGTACCTATTGGCGGGTAAAAGAATTCAATTGTCCCAGACTTATAATGTTCTTGAGCATTTTTGATAATAGTTGAAATAAAAAGAGCTCTTGCATTATCGATCAAATATACTGGATATTGAATAGTGTAATCTAGGCGAATATTCGCCAAACTAGGTTTTATGTCTTTGTTCTCATCACCATCCGCACTACAAATCCAAAGTAGTAATCCAGAGTGATTTTTGTTTTTTCTAGTTCCGTGTGCTAATGTTACTTGTTTTAACTCTTGAAGATCATCAAGATACTCTTTGAGTTTTGTTTTCAATGTAACATCTGACGGGTAGGGGTCAAGGGTATGTTTAACTGAAATATGTACTATCTCGCTTAATTCATCATGAAAAGGGTTATGATATATATAAACCCTGTCTTCTCCATGACTTTCTTTATTTTTTCCTTTTTTATTTACATGCAACTGATTGTTACACTTTATAGAAACATTTGCCAAAGTTAATTTCCACCCCATAAGTGCAATTAAGTCTTTTGCGATAGCCTCTCCAATTTCGCCAGATTTTTTTGATTTTTCTCCTCCCATTATTTTACCTCCTTAATGCTCATATCGATAACGGCGCGAAAACCATCAGACGTTTTCTCAATGGTAAAATCATCAATACTAATCTTGGAATCTGAAATTATTAGGCTAACACCGTTTGTTATTTCTGTTTTTTGGCTGATTTTTTTTGCATATGGAAGAAGAGCTTTGGAGTCGAGCTTCAACTCATTAGGTAAATCAAAACCTATATTTCCTCTTACTCCATCAACTATCCCAGCAACAGTTCGTTCATCTACAAATTCTTTTGATATATTAATAAGCTCACCCAGAGACAGAGAAGCATTGGATTCTATTTCTTGTTCCAGTTTCTTATTTAAGGAAATACGCGTTAGTGAATCAGAGATTTTGCTGGCGACAGATTTCAATATGGCTCCGCCGACACGCGCGCATGCATCAATGGTCTGCTGTGGTTTTATCTTGAGGAATGAGTCATTCCAATATTTTGTTTTTTGACTAAGTGTATCAATCGTTATTACATTGTTCCCATTAGAGAGAATAAGGCACCCTTTTTGTATCTTATTTAGTGAAATACCAGACTTAGTTATCAATTGAATTGTTCCACGTTCACCAATAATATCTAGGTAGTTGTCTCTACTCTCCATTTTTAAAACAGCTAAACCTTCTACTGTGAAAGAATTAATCCTAATGTCAGAGAATAAAATAATTATTAATTCTCCCCCAGAGATATTAGGATGATTTGATACACTATAAAGGTGTTTTGCAATGCTATATGACTGTTCCAAAAAAGAGTTTTTATCTTCAAAAATATTTGTAGAATACCGATATAACTCATTTAGACTCAGATCCGATTCATGAAAAAATTCAAACAGATCTGTCTGTTGGGATAAAGGAAGTAGGTAATGCTTAAGGAGAAGCTCATTAAGCATCTCCTGGCCGTCGGCCTCTTTAGAAGAGAGAATATACCCTTCCTCCCTTAACTTGTTACCGACATGGTGGACTACAAATTTTTCAATCTTCGTCGAGCTAACATCGATCATTGTATCTCCCTATTTTCCCGTCCAGGCAGTGCTTTTTTGAATTTTATTACAGGAAGAATAGCCTTATTTATATGCGGTGTAAATTGTCCTGAATTGGGGGTCTATTTGGGACATTCCCTGCGAAGTGTCAATCGAGGCCCAACAACCATAAAACCAGCTCATAAATTAGATTGCATCACCCAAAGGGAAGAACTTGTTTTTAACCACCTTTCTTATAAAAATTTTTCCCTCTCAAATTATTTATCGGGAAAAAAGAGAGCTAGGCGTCGTCAATTCAATATAACTGATTGAAGTATTTTTACGGATTATAAAAGACTATTCTCAATAATTTCAGATTATTATATTATAAATAACGACACAACCTAGAGCATTGCCTAATTCCCCTGTTCAAACCGTTTGTTAGCACAACAATAGGTAGTCTGTCTGCTGACGCCATATTCCCTTGCCAGTGCCGACCCCCTCACACTATTTGCGATTTTGACGCGGAGTTCGCTTACCTGCTCATCAGATAAGATAGGTTTCCTACCGACATTTTTGTACTTACCGCTTCTTTTGGCAATGGCGATCCCTTCCCGCTGGCGCTTCAGAATCAGCGCTCGCTCAAATTGAGCTACTGCCGTGATGATGTGTAACTGAAGCTCCTGGAAGGCATCAACTTTCCCTGCCGTGCCATTGCCGATAAACTCGATCTTCTCCTTGTGGGAATGTGACCGTGACTCCCTTTTCTTTCATGGTAGTGGCGATGGAAAGTAGGTCTTGAAGATTGCGAGCGAGCCTATCGATGGAGTGAACGAGCAGCACGTCGTCACGAACGTAATCCAGGCAGATTTACAGTGCCGGTCTATCTGAATTCTTCCCGGAAGCGTGTTCCTCAAAGACTTTATTCAGGTGAATGCCGTCCAGTTATCGACGGTGTTTTGGGTATTGATCTTTTCATGAGCATAATCGTTCCTGTGGGTTTCTGTCAAAAAATTTGTTTGACGATTTGTGGAAATTGTCCAAGGACGCGGGTAATAGCCTTTATTTGACGCGCTTTGATGGGGTTGGTTATCTGGTACCGGTAAACTTTAATATAGTAAGTAGCCCCGGAGCAGTAATCTGCTCCGGGGTGTTCATCATGAAGCTGACGCTTCAGAGGCTTCCGTATCGTCTTGTGGCTCTATGGCCTCCTGTCCCTCTTCGATCTCATCAGAAGTCTCGCCTTCAGCTTCTCCCTCCAGCATGACTGCCGCAACTCCCGCGCCGATGCCACCAGAACAAACCACAATAACCTGTTCATATCTGTCTCCTTTTCGTTTGAGGCTTCTCAGCCCTGGATTTCGCTGCCGCAATTTGTGCAGCGATATTTCATGCGGATTTTGGCATCGATCCGTTCACCTACGGCGTTGCCAGTTGCGCTTCCAGCCAGAAAACCGAGCAAGGTGCCGGTGAGCGCTCCAATGCCTGCTCCGGCTGCTGTGCCGAGTATGGGGATGAAGGAGCCGATGGCGGCTCCCGCCGTCGCGCCGGAACTAAGTCCGGCATAGGCGCTGCCTGCTCCGATTGTTCCTCCGATAAGGGTTCCCGCTTTTTCCGCGATTCTGTCTCTGACCACGAATTTACTTGTGTTGCAGTGTGGGCAGGCTGGTACGAGTTCTTTCACGAACACCTCCTTGATGGTTAAAAGAACAGCGCCAGGCTGAAGGGCCTGACGCTGCGAGTTCAGTTTGTTGATAAGATCAGGCTGCCGGATGTCCGGCGATGAGAGCGCGTTGCAGCATTCCGAACATGGAAGGAGCGAGTTCCGCGATGCTGTTGATAACGCTGCTGCTATCGGGAAGAAGGGAGAGGATGGATGCGTTTGCGATGCCTATTCCGTACACTTCCAGGCCGAGCTTTCTGGCCTCAGTGATGGCGGTCTGAGCGAGTTTGGGGTTATCCGGTTGACCATCGGTAATGATGAGGATCATCTTGCGCGATTCCGGCATGGGGTGAAGTTCTTGCACTGTCCACCATAAGGCGGAATCCAGCGGAGTGTTCCCGGCTCCCGACATGGCGAACCGGGTGTGCATTTTCTCACCGTGCCGGAGTACAGGCGTTACCGTCTCCCAATGTTCCCGCTGAGAACCTTCATACACACCGCGCTCTCCGGGGAAGGTGGTGACGCCGACGCTGATGCCCTTGATACTCTGCAACGCCGACGCGACAGCAAAGCAGGCTTGGCATGCGAGCTGTATATCCTTGCCGTTCATGGAGCCGGAACTGTCGATCAGGATGTGTACGGCGGTATTCACTCCCACCCGTTCACCCTTGCGCAAGAAGACCTTGGCGTTTCCGGCTGCCAGGCTGTGCAGCTTGTGGATGTTGAGTGCACCCACATAGCCGCTGTGATTCCTGACGGAACGAGTACTCTGCATTAACGTCTGAAGCCTGGTCCGCAGGGCCGTGGTGCTCTGGCGGGAGTTGTCCAAATCATTTTGCGCCAGTTGTCCGGTAGGCTTGCGGGTCACTACCGCTACCTGAATGTGTTCTCCTTGCTGGCCGCAAGCGTCGGTAATGGCCTCCTTGAGCTTGTCCCCGATGTCGCCGGGGAACATGCCGCCGTCAGCACCTGCGGAAAGGATCTTTTGCAGGCTTTGCAGAGCTTGCGCCGGGTCCGTCTGACCGGACGGGTCTGATGACGCTTCTGATGAGGCGTTGTAAGCTCCCTGTCCCGCTTGGCTTTGCCGCTGGTTCTGTTGCTGTTCCATGAACCGAGCATACTTTCTGATGATTTTTGCGATTTCACAGGCGAAACCAAAAGCTTCCAGTGTGCTGGCGCAGTTTTGTGGAATCAGCCGGAGGTGTGGCTCTATCTCATGCGTCAGGCCGGGATAGTGGATTTCAGCCGATGCGCGCAGGTAATCACACTCCTCGTTCAGTTCCGCGACATCCCAGGAACGCACGGTAATAAGCAGCCATTCCAGGATGAGCATGGCCGGATCAGGTGTGTGTTTCTTACGCTTGCGCTTCCTGGATTTCGGGAGGAAGAAGTGCTTGATGAGCCATTGGAAGTTCTCGCGGCAGCCTGGATAAATTGCGGAGAGAACATTTTCAACCCTCCAATCCTCAAGGATATTCCACAGATACTTCTCCAGCGGAGTCAGATTGGCCACTTTCAGGGCTTCAAAATCGGTATCGCGGATGTGGGCCGATTCATGATCAATCAGGCCGCGTACCAGACAGAGCAAAGTTTCTCCGCAATTCAGAGGCAGGCTGGGTAACTGAATGATATTGCCGTTGGTGAAAGCCTTGTTGCCGCCGATGCGGACCTGCACTCCGTACTTGCGGCCTAGGACGGACGCAAGCAGAGGCAGCGATTTGATAATGTGTTTGTGATTCATAGATTTCTCCAAAAAGAAAAGCCCTCTGAGCATTGCGGCTCAAAGGGCTTTACGTTGATTTAAGCGGTATTTTATTCTCCGAGTTGTCGGTAAAGGCTGTCATATTTTTGCATACTGCTTTCCAATACTTTTGCCACCTCTATGCGCATACCTTTTTCAAGCATTAACGCTATACTTTCAATTTTATCCGACAGTAAGTGAGTATCCGACATCGCGGTATCAATAATGAGGCGTTTCATTGTCCACGGTTCATACTGTCTAGAGACTGTCTCATCCCATGTCGGCAGTTTGAGGCCCGGAATATCGGATACTCTCTGCTCGACACGCCTACGGTGTTCGATCGCATCTGAACATATTACCTCTATGTCCATGAACTCCTTACCCTGAGAAATAGCGGTATTGCGCCATGCATCCCGAGTTATGTTAAGCGGATTCACTGAATCCGCCACAACTCGTAGTCCTAATGCCAAGTTTTCAGCCGCCACAGCATACGCAATTTCATATCCTTCTATGGTTACTTCATAATCCGGCATGCAATCACGCATCGCCTGTTCAATGGTATCGGCACGCACGTAGACTGCCTTCAAACGCTTTGCGATTTCGCGAGCGACTGTGGATTTTCCAACACCCGGTAACCCGGAGAAGATAAACAACATGGGCACTCCTAAGATATGCGGCGAATCTAGCCTTTGAGCCCCATCACCACAAGCCGTGACTCTCAATAACCGGCTGCGGCGCGGTATGACCGAACACGGGTTCCATTTCGTCATCCTCTCCTGACGCGGCCCTGGCTTCCGCTTCCGCCTGTACCGCGCATTTCGCCATGAACAGTGACTCCAGAACCTTGCGCGGGTTCTTTCGTCCTTCCAGAATCATCTGGCCGTGTTCCATGAGCGTTTGCGGATGCTGAAGCAGAGATACCAACCCTTGCAACATGATGAGCATACTTCCTTTAATTGCTCCGCGCTTGGGAATGCTGCGAAAAGCCGTATCCAGCAGTTCCGCCACCGGCGCGACTCGCGGTTCCACGAAGGTCAGGCCCATAAGCTTGTCGTAGATGGATTTTAGGGGAGACAGCGCCTTGCGGGTGATTTCCGTTTTTCCGGCATAGCAGCGGGTCCAAGCTTCACCCGCTGCCTTGGCTACCTCGTCAAAGAGCGTATCACCAAGTTGGCCGATGTCGTCGTTGAGGTTGTCAAGGTTCTGTGTAGCGTTTACAGCCGCAGGTTGCGCCACCTGGAATACCTGCCAACGAAAATCAATACGCGAACGGACGTATTCCTCGCTGACCGTGGAACCGGCAATAATGCTGCCCCATTGTGGATGTTTGGCGATCCAGTCTTGCACGGACTGGTCATAACGTAGCAGAAAAGCGTCCTTGGCCGTATTGAACTCGTCACGGATTACGGCAAGTTCCCGCATAATCTCCGGCAGGCGCGTATCCGGCACAGCCCATCCGCTGAGGAAGCGTATCCCGTTGCCTTCCAACAGGTTCACAGCGCGAGCTTTGAGAGTGCCGAAACTGCGCAGGTCGTCGGGATTGCAGATGCGCTTGCTGCCGAGCGAGGCCAGGTCTTCGGGTGGAAGCTCCGCTCCACCCAAATCGAGTGGAACGAGTTTCTTTCTGGCCGTCCAGATGTGGATATCGAGATTGACCACAACCAAGTGGTCAAGAACGGTGATGTCTGTCGTCATGTTTTTTCTCCTTACGGCAATCTTGTTTCTTGCAGATTAAGATTATAGCCGCTGTTCATTTTGCTCATGAATCGGCGCTTGAGTTCCAGGAGGGGGTTCTTGTTCTTGCAGCGGTCCAGCGGGAAATGCTTCAGGGTGCCTTGCGTCCCCGTCTTGCCCCACCTGACCGACAAACCGTTTTCCATCGCTACGCCGAGCCAGAACTTGCCGCCCGACACGGAAGGGCTTTCCAGGACGATATGAGGGTATTCGGGAAGGGTGAGCAGGGAGTCAGGGTTGTTCTGTACGGAGGGGATAAGCTGATCCAGGCGTTGGAGAACGGGAGGAGCCGTAAGCTGATTAACCGGATACCAACCGTGAGAGGCGGTTTCATCCTGTGCGGTAGAGTCGCCTCCTGTCACTCCCCCGATTGCTTCCCCTGTTGTGTGAAGACGCGCTGCACCAGTTCATGCAGCATGGCTCGCGTTTCTTTGCAGGCTCTGAATCCTAAGGCCCTGTCGAGCGCGTAGGCCACCGGCTGAATGCCCTGATTCGCCAAAGGCTGATAGCGGATGGTCAACTCAGCCCAACGCAGCAAGGAACGGGTACTGAAGGTGATTTCAATGCTACCGGTGTTGTAGCTGTTGCCGGATTCTCCCATGAACAGACCACGGACCTCATTGGCGTATTCCACCATCTTTTTGCGAACACCATCCGGGAGTTGCGAAGCCGTTTTTTCCAGCAACAACTCTTCGGCTTCCGGCTTGGGATAGCTCACTTCGCAGAGCACGAAGCGGTCCATCATTGCGAGATTTTGACGCAACACACCTTGATACAGACCGGTTTCATCGCTACCGCCGTTGCTGTTGGCCGTGGCCGCGAACCGGAACATGGGATGCGGCACGATAAGCTCGCCGCCGTTTTCCGGGATGCACAATGGCTGACCGTCAAGAATGCCGTTCAGCCCCGCAGCTGTGGATGGTTCGAGCAAGTCCATCTCGTTGCACAAAAACAATCCTCCGAACTTCATTGCCAAGGCCAGAGGGCCGTATTCAAACTCCATGTTCCCTTGACGCACAACGTGATGGCCGACGAGTTCCGGGAACTCCAGTCGGCTGTGCCCGGTGACTTCAAACACCGGGTAATTGAGCTTGGCCGCGAGTTGCTTGATTACGGACGTCTTGCCACAGCCGGTCGGCCCGTAAACA
>OGMN01002410.1_pt1 | contig 10641 bp, 6 predicted proteins | sample 1573211 | NCBI WGS metagenome assembly OGMN01 (sample SAMEA2581876, study PRJEB24529) | metagenome | biome: Human gut stool | place: China | collected 2011
GGGTGGAGAGGAGCAGACTTTTACCGAAACGGCGGGGCCGGCTCAGAAAGTAAGTCTTTCCTTCAGTGGCAAGGGCATAGACCATGTCGGTTTTGTCTACATAAACAAAGCCGTTCTTAATGATATGTTCAAAAGTTTGTATGCCAATCGGATATTTCATGATGCAATCTCTTTGTCTGGGTGAATAAGGTTATGTGGGATGCAGTGGTTGAACGTAGACAAAGTTATATAAAAAATGAGATTTATCACTGCTCAGCTACAGATATTCTGCGCAAAGATATCGTATGAACTGCGCAATAGATTCGTAGGGATAGACCGATATACCCCTTCCAACGTCTGGTTTGGCAGGTGAATCTAACTGAAATGATATATCCCTATTTTACTTTTTTTCGACTGTGGAAAACGTGAAGGAATGCCTATAAATAAAGGGATGAACCGATGTTTGGAACTGTGGAAAACTTTTGAGGTGCGATATCAGGTGGCGAAAAAAATTGGATTTCGGGGGACACGTGTTGTATCTTTGCACCTACTTATAGAAGTCGTCTAAACTTTTCTGACGAAGATTTGATATGGAGATTTATCTCTTCTAAATTCAATCTTCACCTTTCTTTTTGGCCGTTTTTTGACCTTTCATCAGTCGTGTAGCTCGCTACACTCCTTCTTCAAGGCCCAAAAACGCCTCAAAAATTAAGGAAAATCTTGAATTTCATAAAAGTTCAGACGACTTCATAAAGCAGGATCATATCAACCTGTTTGATGAAAAAACAACAGATTCCTTATTTATTCTGCGTTCTTTGACATATTGTGACAAAAGAAAGTAAGGCAGGTAGGCCTGTCTGAAACCTATGTACGAAGCCATGTTGTTGTGATGAAAATGCAACTGTTAAGTAGATATTGAATCAATGTCAATACCTACCAACAAAAACACGGATGGTACGAGTGAGAACGCAAGGTTCTGCACACGCACAATCCGTGTTGCGTGAAAGCGGTACTGCGTATTATAATTCACACCGTACCGTAAAGAGATTAGGAATGGATGGTTACTTCTGGTAGCACTTTACGCGCTTGCCATCGTAGCCTACCGCCATGATGTAGCTGGCATTTTCACTTGAGGGGAAGAGCACATGCGTTTTGGCTGACGACATAGCAGCATCGCCTAAACCAAACATTGAAATGCGGATAAGTTTGCCCTCGGCATTGTAAGTTTCGTAAGCTACAGCACCCGGCCACTTCGTGTTGTCGACGCATACACGGTTCTCCTCGGGCGTGCATCCCGTACCTATAGTACCTTCGGCCAACTGCACTTTGTCGCGGAAGTTACGCCAGTTGTAAGCGTTGATGTAGTTCAGCGCAGCAGGAGCTTCGGCATAGTTTTTCGAAGCTACATACGTTTTGAGTTCGTCAATCATGGGCTGAGTAATGATGAGCCAGCCTCGTGAATAGTCCTCGATGAACGCTTTGACCGGTTTGAGCAGACCCGCCTTTTCGAAGAAGGGCAGGAAGTTGATTTTCGAAGCATCGCAGAAACGCTTCATCATTTCAATCTGCTGCTTGCCCGAAGTGTTGAACTTCTGTGCATCGAAGTCAGAACGGTACGATTCAATCATGCGGCCAAAAGCGGTGGGCGAAGCCTTGCATTCCTCAGTGTAGAGCGTGAGCTGCCAGAAAGGAACGACCTTGACAAAGTGGTCGAAGTTGCGGCTCTTGGTGGTAATCATACCTAGGTTGTTGCCGTTTTCGTCCTGATCGTTTACTTCTACATTATTGAAAGCCGAACCATGATAGTCAGGACCATCCTGCAACTGCCACTGCACGCCTTTGCGCACCCCCTCTTCAAGGTAAGCATTGAAACGGCCGCCGCGCATCCAACTGTAGTCGTTGACACCCGACTGCTCGTCCTCGAGGCGGTGGTGTCCGTTGCCAAAGGCTGAAGTAGCACCCAGTTTGTGTTCTACCCAAGCCGAATAAATGTTGTTCGTCGTTTCACCACAGCCCGGCCACTTGAAGCCCGGTGTGATTTGGTTTACATGGCCCAATTCGTGCGCCATGCCCCAGAAGCCGAAGTTGTTCGGGTTAATCCATTCGTTGAAGCTTCCGAAAGCTGCAGCTGCACCCGTACCGTCGGCAAACATACCACCGCTTACCGGACGTGCAAACTGATGGTTCTTCGGTTCCTTGTTCATTTGCGGCAAGCCCATGATTTCGCGTTCGCGGTAAATGAGCGAGTCGTAAATGATAGCCAGTTTTTCGGCATCCTGCAACTTTACACTCTTCGCATTAGCCTTCGGCACAACCACGTGCAGACGCTGCGTGATGAAGTCGAAGTTGTCGCCAGGACCATTGGCCAGCATTTTTTGCCAGTCGGCATTTTTGTGGCGGGCAGCATCAAAGTAGCCCTGTTCCGTGGCTAAGGCAAAGTGCAATTTCACCTTCGGAGCACCCTCAGGCTGGCTGGCATAGTAAAGCACATAAGCATTACCGCGATTGGCCGCCTTGATGACGTTTGCACCATTTTTCAGCGGATAAGACGATTCGGGCTGTCCGCTGCTGGCGATGTCCTTGGCATTGCTGAAATCCTTGATACACAGGTTTACCGGATAGTCAGCACTGATGCCTTCGGCAAATACCACGATGACATCGTCCTTCTTAAAGTAAATACCCGTGGGGTTTTCGTAGGGATCGTATCCGGCACTGGTTTTCAGCTTCTGCTGCAAAGTGCCACGGTTCATGTAGCAGCTGAATTCGCCCACACGGAACTGCGTGCTGTAATTGCCCTGAAGCAGGTTGTAGGCTAGTTGGCGGAGGTAAGGATGGCCAATTTTTACCAAGTCGGCTTCGGAAGATATGCCCTTGAGCGAAGTGCAAAGCGCATCGGCAAAGTATTCGCTGAGGCCCGCTGTAAGTGAAGCGTTGTATTGGTAAAAAGCCATTTCGGCACACGATACAAAGTTTTTGCTGCCATCATTGCCTGCAGTGTTCACCTGGATGCGCACCTTCTTTACCTGGTCGATACCCTTTTCACCCAACAGAATGGTAGAAGATGAATTCTTCTTTTCACAATCGGCTTTAGCCACAGATTTCCATTCGTTCGGTTTGTCGGCCGTAGCCACAAATACTTCGACCTCGCCAAATGTGCCGTTGGGGCTGCCGGTACGCGGTGTGTAAACCAAGTAGTCAATGTGAGCAGCTTCCTTGAGCGTATAGATCAGGTTTTGCGGCAGCGAGCAACCACCCCACGACGAGTGGTAAATGGTAGAAGGATCGCCGTCGTAACTCAGTTCGATGCCCTCGCCCGGCTGTTCAGATTCAGCTGTAGCCGAAGCGATAGGCAACATGATGTCGGCCATCGATGCTGCAGAAGTGTTGGGCAACTGACGAATTACGAGAGGACGGCTGATTTTGCCATCGGCACTTTTCAACGTGAAATGAGCCAAACGCGGCTGCGTGGCATCATAATGCGGTGTGCAGAAGAAAGTATAGTTTCCGTTGGCTTCGGCGCGCGGAGTAACCCAGGTGGCATCCTTGCCGGCTTCAAGGGTAAATTTGCCAGCATTGGTTTGCAGGGCAACATTGGCAAAGGGAGTTTCGTACGGTACGTCGACGGTGTCTTTGCTCAGAAGCAGTGCCGGTGATTTTTCGGCATCGGTGGTGAGCTGAAGGCCCTGCGCAAACAGAGGCGAAGGCAGTAAGGCCATGCAAAGGCTTGCGCCGGTAAGCAGGTATTTCATGAGAATGATGTTTTGTTTGAATAGTAAAAATGTTGAAAGAACAGGCATTAAGCCACAACTACCTTGCTACCGTTGACAACATAGATGCCAGCGGGCAGGTTCAGACGGTGTGTACCAGCTTCGATGGTGCCGCGATATACGGAAGCACCGGCAGCGTTGTAGACACTGACAGCAGCGGCGCGTTCGGTTTCGATGCGCAATGCACCACGTTCGCCATATACGCTGAAACCTTCAGTTTGCGTTGTCGGAGCCTGTTCAATACCGGTGGGAGAGCCCACGGTGAAAGGTGCGGTGCGGAATTGATAGTTGCCAGAGTTGTCTTGTACTTTCAGAACTACGCCCTTGTGCGAGGTGAGGAAAGTTATTTTGCGGCTACTTTCGGTGTAATCAGTGCCCTTAACCAACTCCTGTCCTTCGGCATTGGTCAGCGTGTATTTTGCGAAAGTGCTCAGTCCCCAACCATTCTTGTTGATATAGGGAGCGAGGTCAACCTCCTTGTTCAGCTCATAGCGTTCTCCAAAGTCGAAATCGGTTTGGGGCTGGTAGTTTACTTTTACAGCCTGTCCGCTGATTTTCAGAGCCGGCATGGAGTTCAGGAAGAGCGCATTGTCGTTGAGGTAAACAAAACGGCAGGTGTTCTTGCACTTCACATCCCACAGCACCTCAGTCAGTTTGTTGTGGTCGGCCGAGAGCGTCTGCAACTTGGGACTTCCCTTAGAAAGGTCGAGTTTTGCCAACTGATTATGTTCTACCCATACATCTTCGAGCAAAGGCATGTTGGCCAGGGTGAGTGTTTTGATTTGGTTGTTTGCCGCACACAAACTACGCAGCATGGCATTGCCCGAGAGCGTAAGGTTGCGATACTGGTTGTCTGAAATCCACAGGGTTCTGACCTCAGAAAGCAAGGACGAGGAAATGGTAGAACTCAGTTTGTTGTGTTGCGCCACAAGGTAATGCGGTCGCGCCGTATTAGCCATGCGCAAGCCCGAAGAGCCAAGTTCATTGGCCGCTACGTTGAGGTCGGTTAGCTCAGTCAGCGTTGAACCCGCAAACGAGGTGAGGCGATTGCCCTGTAAGTCGACGCTTTGTAGTTTTGTGCATTTGGCCAAGTCAATTTTCGCCAGTTGGTTGTCTGCAGCGAGCAAGAACTTCAGTTCGGGAGCTTTAGTTACGTCGAGATTCGTGAGCGCGTTTCCCTGCAAGTAAAGTGCAGTGAGTGAACCTTCGGTGGTACTGATGGTCAAATCGGTGTGTTTCACTGTCAGGTTTTGCAGTGTGCCCGATGCCGTGAGTGTTTCGGTTTGGCCGTCGCCCCAGGTAAGGGTGAGTTTCAAGCCGGGGTTGACGGATAGTGAAATCTGTTTGCCAACTTCGAGCGCAGTGGTGAGTTTTACCTCGTCGGCTCGCACGGGGCCGGCTGCAGCAAAGAGCAACACGGAGGCCATGAGTGTGGACAATTTTTTCATAAAAGTAAAAAAGGGTATAGCAGCAAGCGCCGAAATGGCGTTTGCCTAGGTTGATGGTTAGATGTTTTCTTTGAAGTCGTCTGAACTTTTATGAAATTCAAGATTTGCCTTAATTTTTGAGGCGTTTTTGGGCCTTGAAGAAGGAGTGTAGCGAGCTACACGACCGATGAAAGGTCAAAAAACGGCCAAAAAGAAAGGTGAAGATTGAATTTAGAAGAGATAAATCTCCAAATCAAATCTTCGTCAGAAAAGTTTAGACGACTTCTTTAATTAGCCTATAGGGGGTTCTTTATTTCATGGAGATTTTTCAGATGAATAGTTTGATAGAATTATCTAAACTAATTTTCAATATTGACTTCTTGTAAATCATCATGTTTTGAACCACCCTTAATTGATAACGAGCACAAGGTCGTTGGCCGGACTGTAAGTTATTTTGTAACGGTAGAGCAGGCGAACCGCATCGGATTTACCAGAATGAAGGGTTCCGGTGGTGAGGTCGTAGACCGATTGGCAACGCGGACAACTGAGTTTTTCGCGTGCCGAAAAATCTAAACTACGCTGGATGAGGTCGTGCTGATAACAAGTGGGGCAAACGAGGTCGTAGGCCACGGGCTGCTGACCCATGTTGAGGTCGGGCAGAGAGGGCGTGCCGATGACAAAACCGGCTAAACATTCGGGTCGGCCGTAGGCAGCCAGGGCAGTAAGGGGATAAGTGGCGTTTTGGCCTTCTGCATCGGAAAAGTGAAAATGGGTGGTGCCGATGGTTACGCGGCAGAACATGCCGGGATTGTTGAGCGCTGTGTAAAGGGAATGAACGGCTGTGACGGGGGTGAACTTCAGAAAAGCGCGTGTAGTGGCGTAATATTCGTCGGAACATCCGGGCAACAGCATCGAAACAGCCCATAAAGACAGGGCGAAACGTAAAGCGCGAATGCGTGACCTTATTTGCATACCTATTTATAAAGAGAGAAAAGAAAAAGTCTTCGGCTGTCGGCCGGTAATATTATCAGGAAATGGCCGGCCGGAATGTAGATGCATTCTAAACCGATACGGAAAAAAGTGCGATTAGTGAGTTGGCTAACCTGTTGGTATTAGCTGTTGGGCATTCCGCTTGCAGGTAGCACTTGGATGGCAAAGGTAATTGAAAGGAAAGGTACTGCAAAGAAAATGACTCATTATTTTTAAGAAAGGGTTTAAATTCATGTTGTGTAAGTGGCGTGTTAAGAATGCGGATGCTTTTCCTAAGATTAGGATGCGGCTCGGCTATGCCGAATGAAAACTTTCGTTTTCCTTTGGCATTGCACTCACCTTTCACTATCTTTAAATAAGATAGGATGCGGCTCGGCCATGCCGAATGAAAACTTTCGTTTTCCTTTGGCATTGCACTCACCTTTCACTATCTTTGCAGTTGATTAAATAGCAACTGATAGAACCCGAGACCTTGGGATAAACTTTTAAATCTTAACAACCTAATATATTATTTACTTTGCAGGACGAGAAAATTGTGTGGCAATGAACTATGCCCGATATATTCATAACTTATTTTGAATATGGACTACGCTGAGATGCATTGTGCAAATGGAATCGTTCGGCTTATTTATTTAACCTATTTCTATGTTTCAAAAATTACTTTCTGTTTGGCTGCTCGCCTGCCTGACGTGCTTTACAGCATTGGCCGGCGAACCAGTGATTAGCAATGGCAACCAGACGACATGGTACTTTCTGCGTTTCATGAAAGGACAAAATGTGCTGGAAGCAAAAGCCAATGGCGCGGAAGTGAAAACCGCCGGATTGACAGGTGCTGATGCACAACTTTGGAAAATTGAAGGCTCGGAAGCTGAAGGCTATACGCTGACGGCGAAAAGCGGTCAGGTGCTGTATACAACCACCACACAAAAGGAAGGACGCTTTCATGCTGCTGCGCAACCTCAATCGCAAAATACGAAGTTCGTGTGGAGCACGTCGACTTGTGCAGATTATCCCGGCAGTTATGTGCTTTCGCCTAAGGCTAACACCGGCGTGTTCATGAACCAATGGGGTGGTGCCGGTAACAACATGCCCCTCGGACTTTGGAATGCACAAAATGACCCGGGCAATGCCTTTGAATTTGTTAGCTACGAAGAGTGGCAAAATTCACTGCCGAAATATGCCTTGATTCCTTATCCTAAAAAATTGACCGAGGGCGAGGGTAAACTGGAGGTGAAGTCGCTGAAAGGTTACTGCTGCGACGACGCTGCGGCTAAACGTTATACCGCCGATTGGGCTGCTCAACTGAAACGCACCGCCGGCATTGAACTGAAGCCGACAGAAACCGCCGGAGCAAACTGCCTGACGATGACTACCGATGCCAAACTGAAGCACGAGGCCTACACGCTGAAGATTACTACAGACAAGGGTATTCAAATTACGGCAGCCGACAGCACCGGTTTCTTTTACGCACTTCAGACGTTGAAGCAGTTGTTGCCCAATGCCATTTACGGCACAGAACTCAAGGCTGAGGCTGCATGGTCGCTACCCTGTCTGGACATTGTCGATGAACCTCAGCTGGGTCACCGCGGTTTTATGCTCGACATTGCCCGTCACTTCTTCTCGAAAGCCGAAGTGAAACGCGTACTCGACGTGATGGCCGCTTATAAAATGAACCGTTTTCACTGGCACCTGACCGACGATCAGGGATGGCGCGTTCAAATTCCCGAATATCCTCTGCTCACCGAAGTGGGTAGCATCCGTAAGGGTTCATTTACGAATGCCGGAGGTCCCAAAAAATTCTTCGACGACACGGAATATGGTCGCGGCATGTGGTATTCGCTCGACGATTTGCGCGAAATCGTGGCCTATGCCAAAGAACGCCAAATTGAAATTCTCCCCGAAATCGACCTGCCCGGACACATGGTGGCCGTTGTGGCATCGTACCCCGTGTTCTCATGCGATCCTTCGAAGAAATATGAAGTGCGCATTGACGGTGGTATTTCAAAGGATGTGCTGAACATTGGTAAAGACACGACGGTGACTTTCCTGAAGTGCGTACTCGGACACATTGCCGAAGTGTTCCCCTATCCGTATGTCCACATTGGTGGCGACGAATGTCCCACCGACCAGTGGGCAAACAATCCCGACTGCTTGAAGCGCGTGAAAGACAAAGGTTTGAAGGGTGTGCACGAACTGCAATCGTGGCTCGTTGAAGAATTGGGCCTTTTCCTGAAAGATAAATACAATAAAGACCTCGTGGTGTGGGACGAACTGCTGGCACACTGGACGGCCGACAACAAGGTGAAGCCCGTCGTTATGGCATGGAATAGCATCGGCCACAGCGCGCAAGCCGCCGATAAAGGTTTCAAGAGCATTGTAGTGCCTTACCAGTCGCTTTACCTCGACTTTATGCAGGTGCCCGACGACCAGACTGACATCAACGAAGGTTATCAGGGAGGTTGGAGTGCTTCGCACGTCAATACCGTTGAAGAAGCCTATATGCTGAACCCCGTGGCATCGCTTCAGGGACGCGAAGACTATTGCGTAGGTGTGCAGGGTAACCTGTGGACCGAAACCTGTTCCGATTCGTTGCAACTTGAATACCAGCTCTTGCCCCGTATGCTGGCACTCAGCGAAACAGGCTGGCTCCCCGCCGCCGAAAAGGATTGGGCAGGCTTCTATCACCGCTTGCAAAGTCACGACGAGGTGCTCGGAACGATGGGTTATACTTTTGCCAAGCACTACTTTATTCCCACGCAGCGCACCGAAGCCGAAGTGGCCATCGACGAGGCACAGAGCATACTGAAAGCCTCGCTGCCGGGTAAGCCTGGTTTCCCGGCTCAGGCAGCTTTCGACAAACTTGATGAGGCCTGCAAGCAAGCCGTGGCCGATGCCAATGACGCCAATATTCAGGTTTTGCAAAAAGAAATTGCTGCTTACAAAAAGGCACCTATTACACAGCCCACAGCTGGCAAAATGTACCAGTTAGTTTCGGCTTCGACCTATTTCAAAGCCAAATATGCCGGTTCAACGGCTTATACGAACGGACGCAGCATTCGCTTCCACTACACGCCTCAAACAGAACCCGAAGAACTGTGGCAGTTTGTAGCCAAAGGTAACGACTGGCTGCTTGTAAACATGGCCGATGGCAAGCAGGTGACTTTCCCGAATGCCAATGGAGCCAACCTGACGCTGGGCGAAGACGGAACCTCAGTTCGCATTGACCTGGCTACAAAAGCTTCGGCACAGTACACTTATGTGCCCGGAGCCGTAACGATTTCGGCTGTGATGGGTTACAACACCGCCAATGTGCGTCGCTTCTACGGCGATTGCACCGGTTTCGTAAAGGCTGATGCCAATGGTGCCATTTGCTTCCCCGGTACTTGGTACATTCGCGAAGTAACTGACTTTACGGCGCAACTTGCCGGATTGGTAAAGAAAGGACAGTATGTGCTGCTCAACAGCACTCCGGGCGAAACGGGCGAACCTACGGCCGATGCGCTCGACTTCCTGGCCAACGAAGTGGTTACGCCGGCTGCAGCAGCTGTGAAGGAAGGCAACGTAACACAGGAGGTTTACACCAAATACCTTGACCTCTATGCTGAATTTATGGCCATGCCCCGCACCTCGGCTGCCGAAGGATTGGACGAAGGTTACTACTACCGCATTCGCAATGCTTACTTCACCAATTACTATGCAGCGGTGAATGCTTCGGGCAACGTAGCTCCGAAAACTTTGGTAAACAATGACAAGAGTTTCTACTGGGTGGTTAAGAAAAACAACGACGGCTCAGTGAAACTGACCAATGCCAAGACTGGTAAAATGGCTTATCCGGCAAATACAACGGCTGATGCCAATGTGATGATGGGTAAGGATTACGACTGGATGCTCGAAGAAATTACCACCGACCAGGGACAGAGCGGCATTGCCATTGTTGAGGAAACAGGCGCATTGAGCTGGTACACGAACCCGAGCAACTGGGCAAACAATGTGATTATGAAGCCCAAGGATTGGGGTGCTTCTATCTGGACGTTCGAAAAGCTCGACATTGCAGTAGGTATCACAGCTCCGACGGTAGACAACAATCAGCAGCCTACGATTTACTACGACTTGCAGGGACGTCGCGTAGCGAATCCCACGAAGGGCATCTTTATAACCAACCATGGCGAAAAGGTGCTGAAATAAGCCACTTGCACTAATTTAATATTAAAAGGAAAGGACCCGAGGTTTATTGATATGAACCTCGGGTCTTTTTTTTGCCATCAACCGAGCCTCCCGATGGCATTTTTCATGCATACCCCCTCAGCAAACATTTCGGGTTTACGTTTTTCGCTATTGACCCGATAGCAAGCCGTCTTAAAAAAATCACGCTTATTCACGCTTGTTTCGTTCGTGGCATTTTAAGTAGGTGTTCAAAATTATTTTATATAGTCGTCCCTTAAGAATATCTTTTTCTGTTGATATTCAGTAATTTAGTC
>OGMN01002414.1_pt1 | contig 10612 bp, 9 predicted proteins | sample 1573211 | NCBI WGS metagenome assembly OGMN01 (sample SAMEA2581876, study PRJEB24529) | metagenome | biome: Human gut stool | place: China | collected 2011
CGGCAGGCGGGGTTGTACCGCTCGATGAGGGCGCGCACCTGGCGGATGGTGTCCAACTGGGACTCCATAAAAGCCTGGCCCCCGAAGCCGGGCTCCACCGTCATCACCAGCACCATGTCCAGCTCCTCGATATAGGGCAGAATGGCGTTGGCCGAGGTGATGGGCCGCAGGGCCACCGCCTTTTTCACGCCGCACTCCCCCATGACCTTCAGGGCCTCGGCGATCCGGGTGGGGTGGTCGGCCTCCAGATGGACGGACAGCAGATCGGCCCCGGCTTTGGCGAAGTCCTCGATGTAGCGCACCGGCTTGTCGATCATCAGATGGACGTCCAGGAACATATCGGTACACTTGCGGATAGACTTGACCACGGGGATCCCAATGGTCAGGTTGGGCACGAAGCAGCCGTCCATGACATCCACATGGAGGTAGTCGGCGCTGGCGACCTTTTTGATGTCCCGCTCCAGGTTGACGAAGTCAGCGGAGAGGATCGAAGGGGCAATTTTGATCATAATGACGTCCTCGCTTTCCAAGCCTGAATTTGTTTGGCCTCTGCCGGGGTGGGGGAGGGACCGTCCGCGCCCGGGGAACCCGGGGCGGGGCGGGCGCATAGGATACTGGGCGGAGAGAGCGGAGGGCCGGCCCTCCGCCGTGAGCTTCCGGGCCGCAGGGGCGCTCCAGGCCGGACCCACGGCCCTACTGCCGCCTGCGGCAGCCCGAAGCCCGCCGCTTTTCAATAGCCGTCCGTCCGCCGGAGCGCGCATCTCCGGCGGACGGAGGCAGTGGGCGCGTCAGTGGTAGAAGTCTGCGGTCATGACCTCCTGGACGGAATAGCCGTTCTGCCGCAGCTCGTCCAGGATCTGGCGCTTGTGGTCCTGGCCGAAGGCCTCCAGGGTGACCTTCAGCTCCACGCCGTTCTGCCGGTTGATGTTGACAAACTGGTTGTGCTCCAGCTTGATGATGTTGCCGCTGTTCCGGGCCAGCAGGCCGGACACCCGCATCAGTTCGCCGGGCCGGTCGGGGAGCAGCACGGAGAAGGTGAAGATCCGGCCCCGGTTGATCAGGCCGTGCTGGACCAGAGAGGCCATGGTGATCACATCCATGTTGCCCCCGGAGAGGACGGAGACCACGTTCTTGCCCTCCATATCCAGGTGCTTCAGGGCGGCCACAGTGAGCAGGCCGGCGTTTTCCACCACCATCTTATGCTTCTCCATCACATCCAGAAAGGCGTCCACCAGTTCCGCATCCGGAATGGACAGGACGCGGTCTACATTTTTTTGTACATAGGGGAACACCAGGTCGCCGGGGGTCTTGACCGCCACGCCGTCGGCGATGGTGTTGGCGGTGGGGAGGGTGACCACATGGCCGGCCTCCAGGCTGGCCTTCATGGAGGCGGCGCCCTCCGGCTCCACGCCGATGACCGTGACGTTGGGGTTGAGCAGCTTGGCCAGGGTGGACACGCCAGCGGCCAGGCCGCCGCCGCCGATGGGGACCAGGATCACATCCACGTCGGGGAGGTCCTGAAAGATCTCGTATGCGATGGTGCCCTGGCCGGTGGCTACCCCAAGATCGTTGAAGGGGTGGACATAGGTCAGCCCCTCCTCCTCAGCCAGCTGGGCGGCCTTCTCGGCGGCCTCGTCGAACACCTCGCCGTGGAGAATGACCCGTGCGCCGTAGTCCTTGGTGTTGTTGACCTTCACCAGGGGGGTGGTGGTGGGCATCACGATGGTGGCGGGGACCCCCGCCGCCTGAGCGGCATAGGCCAGCCCCTGGGCGTGGTTGCCGGCGGAGGCGGTGATGAGGCCCCGGGCTTTCTCCTCCTCGCTGAGGGTGCTGATCTTATAGTAGGCCCCGCGGATCTTATAGGCGCCGGTGACCTGCATATTTTCCGGCTTGAGATAGACCTGATTTCCACACGCCTTGGACAGGGCGGGGGAGTGGATCAGGCTGGTGGTGCGGATCACGCCCTGCAGCGTTGCACGGGCGGCTTTGAACTGTTCCAGGGTGAGCATATCGGACTCCTTTGTTCCATGGCGGGGCTGTCAGGGCGGTCCAGTGGAGCCGGACTGAGCGCCAAACGCCGATATGTGAAATCATACCGCACCGGAGCATGGAAAGTCAATGGAAAGCTGGAAAATAGTCGGAGGGGGACGGTTCCCTGCTCTGAACTTGGGGTTGACAAGGGAGGAAGGTTGTGGTATTCTGAACCAGAAGTTAGCTATAACTAACCTGTGCGGCGCGAGCCGTTCTTCTCTTGGGATATAGTTAGCTTACGCTAATTTGTGGCGGGGGTCAGAGACGATGGAAGACACACTGCGGGATTTGGAATACACCTTGGCCTTTCACGGAGCCCCCGCACTGGCCGGGATCAAACCAGCGGATCTGGTCGCCTGGGGCAGTCCCCAGGTGTGTATGGGCACACTGCTGGAGGATTACCGCCGCCAGCTCTCCCGGTGCGGTATCCAGCTGCGCCTGCTCTGCTCCTGCCGGCCCCGGTGCCTGATCCTGGTGTACCGTCCGGAGCGTCTGGCCGCCCAGCTGGCCCGTCCCCAGGTGCGGGCGCTGCTGGCCCGGGAGGGCTACCCGGTGGACCGGGGCCTGGAGGAGATGCTGGACGCCCTCCAGCTCCGTCTGACCTGCGGCGCCTTCCCCCACGAGATCGGTCTGTTTCTGGGCTATCCCCCGGAGGATGTGGAGGGCTTTCGCCTGCACCGGGGGCGGGACTATAAGCTGTGCGGGTGCTGGAAGGTGTACTCCGACGTGGAGGGGGCGAGGCAGTGCTTCCGCCGGTACGACCGGTGCCGCGCGGCCCTGTGCCGGCGGGTGCGGGCGGGCGGGTCCCTGCCGCAGATGTTTCGAGCCGCATGACCGGGCCGTTGGACGGTGTCCGCAGGCGGAATGATGTATGTGACCGCCCTCTGGGCGTTTGCAGATGGGTCTCATCCAGGGGATCCACGTTTATGATCTACATTTTTACATTTTGAGTTTGGAGGTTATCCCAAATGAGCAGCATTGCAGTGATCTATTGGAGCATGACAGGCAATACCCAGGCCATGGCCGAAGCCATCGCCCAGGGGGCGCGGGAGGCCGGCGCCCAGGTGGACGTATTCTCTGTGGACCAGGTCGGGGTGGACCAGGTACTGGAGTACGATCAGCTGGCCCTGGGCTGCCCCGCTATGGGGGCTGAGGTTCTGGAGGAGTCTGAGTTTGAGCCCTTCTTCTCCCAGCTGGAGGGCCGCCTGAGCGGAAAGTCTGTGGCCCTCTTCGGCTCCTACGGCTGGGGAGACGGGCAGTGGATGCGAGACTGGGAGGAGCGGACGGACCGCGCCGGGGGCACGGTCTGCCAGGGGGAAGGACTGATCCTTCATGAGACCCCTGATGAGAGCGGACTGGACCGGTGCCGTGCCCTCGGAGCCGCCCTGGCCGCATCCTGAGACTGCTGGTCCCATGCCCAACAATTCCCGCCCTATCCGGCGTGCTCTGCACCGGATAGGGCGGGAATTTTCTTGACACCCCCCTCTGGGAAAGGTACAATGAGCATAAAAGAATGCGGCTGGTCCGCAGAGCGTGCCATAGGAGGTAGGAGCGATGGCGAAGCACATCAAGCGTTCCCTGATCCCCATCTATCTGATCGGGGGGGTCTGGCTGGTATTCGCGCTGTTTTTCTCGCTGCACACCCTGGCCGACTACGCGCTGTGCGCTGTGGTCTCGGCGGCAGTGTTTGTCGTGGGTAAGGCGGTATTCCCGGACCGGGTCTATCAGATGCCCGGAGAGCAGGTGGAACAGCCGGAGAAGAAGGCGGAGCAGCCCCGCCGGGAGGAGCCAAAGCAGGAGAAGAAGCAGGAGGAGAAGAAGCAGGAGACCACCGGCGACCCGGAGCTGGATAAGCTGATCCAGGAGCGGGACCGGGCGGTGTCGGAGATGCGCCGCCTCAATGACAGCATCGAGGACGAGACCATCTCCGCCCAGATCGACCATCTGGAGGAGGTCACCCGGAAGATCATCGGCGAGGTGGTCAAGCAGCCCAAGAAGCTGCCTCAGATCCGCCGCTTTTTGAACTACTTCCTGCCCACCACCTTAAAGATACTCAATGCCTATGACCGGATGGACTCCGCCGGGATCGCGGGGGACAACATCAGCACCACCAAGGCCAAGGTGGAAAATATGATGGGCACCATCGTCCAGGCCTTTGACAAGCAGCTGGACGCCCTCTTTGGGGCGGAGGCTATGGACATCTCCACCGACATTACCGTGATGGAAAATCTGTTGGCCCAGGAGGGCCTGTCCGGGAAGGACAAGACCGCCTCACCGGACGGCAGGACTACTCTGGAGCTGTGACTGGGCGCGTCTCCCGGCAGAGAGCGGGGACGCTGGAACGGTCGGAAATCATACCAAAATCAATGCAAAGACAATAAGGAGGAACTGACTATGAGCGATGATTTGAATATGGCCCCCCAGCTGACTCTGACTCCGGAGGCCGATGCGGCCGCAGCCGCGGCTCCCGCCGCGCCGGAGGCTCCGGCCCTGACCCTGGACACGGCGCCTGAGGCGGCCGTCCAGCAGGCTTCCGTCACAGAGGCAGAGCGCCAGAAGGAGCGGGACGTCAACGCCGTCAAGGTGGACGAGTCCATGCTCAGTGAGGCGGAGCGGAAAATGGTGGATGACTTTGCCCAGAAGATCGACGTCACCGACTCCAATGTGGTGCTCCAGTACGGCTCCGCGGCCCAGAAGAACATTGCCTCCTTCTCGGAAAACGCCCTGAACAGTGTCCAACCTGGTGGTGGAGCTGAAAAATTTTGGCAAGGATGAGGAGAAGAAGGGCGGCCTGTTCGGCTTCTTCCAGAAGAAGCGCAACGAGCTGGAGGCCCTGAAGGCCAGCTATGCCAAGGCAGAGGTCAATGTGGATAAGATCGTCCGGGTGCTGGAGGACCACCAGGTGGTGCTGATGAAGGACATCGCCATGCTGGACCAGATGTATGAGCTGAATACCAAGTACTACAAAGAGCTCACCATGTATATCATTGCCGGCAAGAAGCGGCTGGAGTACCTGCGGACCCACGACCTGGAGCAGCTGCGGCAGAAGGCCGCCGCCAGCGGGGCCCAGGAGGACGCCCAGGCCTATAATGATTTTGCCAACCTGTGTAGCCGGTTTGAGAAGAAGCTCCACGACCTGGAGTTGACCCGGATGATCTCCATTCAGATGGGGCCCCAGACCCGCCTGCTGCAAAATAACGACACCATGATGCTGGAGAAGATCCAGTCCTCCCTGGTGAATACCATCCCCCTGTGGAAGAGCCAGATGGTGCTGGCCCTGGGTCTGGAGCACTCCCGCCAGGCCACCCAGGCCCAGTCCGCGGTCACCGAGATGACCAACCAGCTGCTGCAAAAGAATGCGGATATGCTGAAGATGGGGACGGTGGAGGCCGCCCGGGAGGCGGAGCGCTCCATTGTGGACGTCAAGACCCTCCAGCATACCAATGAGCAGCTGATCTCCACCCTGGACGAGGTGATGAAGATCCAGACAGAGGGCAGCCAGAAGCGCCGCGAGGCCGAAGCAGAGCTTGGGCGGATCGAGGGCGAGCTGAAGCAGAAGCTTCTGGAGTTGAGAGGCTGACCGCCCGGAACGGTTGTATGGTGGAAGTTCCCGGATGCCTGTCCGGGGCAGAACATTGAGGAGAGCCTATGAAACTATTTCAAAAGACATCGGTGGCAGTGGCGCTGACCGTGGTGATGATCGCCGCGGCCATCGGGATCGGCCAGGTGCGGGGGAGCAGCGCTCCGGCGGTCCCTCAGGCTGCTGGGCTTGACAAGTCGCTGTCCACCAGCAGCTACGCCACCTGGATCAGCGACGAGGCCGAGGTGCTCTCTGACCAGGAGGAGCAGCAGATCTGTCTCTATAACGCCAACTGGGTGGCCCGGTATGACAGCCTCATCGCTGTGGCTACTGTGCGGGAGGTGTCCGGCGATATTGCCGACTACGCCTATGCACTGGGAGAGCAGATCCAGCTGGGAGCGGCGGACGGCATCCTGGTGGTGGATACCGGGACCAACAACTGCTATCTGGCAGTGGGGCCCGACTATCCCATGACGGATGAGCAGGTGACCTCCCATTTGGACCGCTACCTGTATGAGAACGCCATGGCCGGACAGTTCGGCACGGGAGTGCTGAGCCTGTTTGACGGGATCAATCAGTTCTATGTAGAAAATTACGGTCTGGGCTATCTGGAGACGAGTCAGAACGCCTATGGCGGCCGGAGCACCGGCGAGACGGTCATGTCCCTGGTGGTGCTGCTGGTCATTCTGGTGGTCATCGCCAGCGTGGTGGACAGCCTGCGGTATACCTCCTACCGGCAGCGGTACTATGGGGTGCCCAATCCTCCCTATCTGTTCCGGCCCATCCTGTTCTGGCACGGGCCCGCCTATGGCTGGTACCGGCGCCGCTGGCGCAGACCGCCTCCTCCGCCCCCCAGACCTCCAAGAGGGCCTGGAGGCTTCGGCGGTTCGGGCGGCGGCTTCAACGGTTTCCAGGGGCCCAGAGGGGGCTCCGGCTCCGGTGGATTTTCCAGTGGCTCCCGGGGCGGGGGCTTCTCCCGGGGCGGCGGCTTCGGAGGAGGTTTCAGCGGAGGGAGCCGCGGCGGCGGATTCTCCGGCGGCTCCCGGGGCGGGGGCTTCTCCCGAGGGGGCGGCTTTGGCGGCGGTTCCCGGGGCGGCGGCTTCGGACGCTGAGCAGATTAGGATCAAAGAAACGGCTACGGCCACGCTTCTTGGGAAGCGTGGCCGTGATATTTTTTATGGAATGAACAGGGGCGGATACGGAAGATCCGCAATCGGGCGCGAACAATCCGCAATCAAGCGATAGACAGCTCCAGGCGGTTTGTGATATGATGTCCACAATGGCAGATTTGAAACAGAAAGGCGAGGAGAACAGGATGCACGATTACAGGAACAGATTTGTGACCCCGGAGGCGGCCGCCCAAGCGGTCCGCTCCGGCGACTGGGTGGACTACGGCTTTGGCGCGGGCTTCCCGGAGCTGATGGACCGGGCCCTTGCCGCCCGGAAGGAGGAGCTGAAGGACGTGAAGATCCGCGGCGGACTGGTGATCCGGCCCCGGATCGAGGTGGTGGAGTGCGACCCGGAGCAGTCCGCCTTCACCTATTACAGCTGGCACATCGGGGACTATGAGCGCAAGCTGCAGAGCAGGGGGCTGGTGAAGTTCCTGCCCATGATGCTCCGGGCCCTGCCGGAGCTGTACCGCAGCTATATCCAGGTGGATGTGGCATTTGTGCCCGTCTCCCGGCCGGACGGGGAGGGATACTGCGGACTGGGCATCTCCAACTATGCCTGGCGCACCATTTTTGAGAATGCCCGCACGGTGATCTTTGAGATCAACGAGCATCTGCCCAGGCTCCAGGGGGTGAATGGCTCCCACCGGGTACATCTGTCGGAGGCCGACTACATCGTGGAGGGCGTCCATGAGCCCCTGCCCCTGCGCACCTATAAGGAGCCCTCCCCGGTGGACATCCAGATCGCCCGGAATGTGGTGGCGGAGATCCCGGACGGCGCGGTGCTGGGCCTGGGTGTGGGCGGAGTCCCCTTCACGGTGGCCAAAATGCTGGCGGAGTCGGACCGGAAGGACCTGGGCTGCTGGACGGGTACCATCAGCGACGCCTTTTTGGCGATCCACAGGGCGGGGAAGCTGACCAACGCCCGGAAGGAAGTGGACACGGGGTATTCCACATGGAACCTTGCCATGGGTTCTCAGGAGCTGTCCGACTGGCTGGAGGATGAGCCGGAGCGGTTCTATCCCGGAGATGTGGACCATGTCCACTCTCCGGAGCGCATGGGGCAGCTGAGCAGCTTCATCAGCATCAACGGCGGGGTGCAGCTGGATCTCATGGGGCAGGAGAACGCGGAGTCAGTGGGCAGCAGGCAGCTGTCCGGCATCGGCGGTCAGATGGACTTTTTGGAGGGGGCCTTCCGCTCCAAGGGAGGACGGGGATATATCTGCCTGAATTCCTCCAGGCGGGACAAGGAGGGAACGCTGAGGTCCAACATTGTGCCCACCATCCCCGGGGGCAGCACCATTTCCGTTCCCCGCACCATGATCGAGTGTGTGGCCACGGAGTACGGAGTGGCTCACCTGGCCGGCCTCTCCCTGGGGGAGCGCGCCGCCGCCATGGCCTCCATCGCCCACCCGGATTTCCGGGAGGAGCTGGCCCGGTACGCCAGGGACAATTTCCGCTAAGAGGGCCTGAGTTTGTGGGCTTCGGGCCGCAGAAGCCAGAACGCCGGCCGCGCTTTCAAAAAAGCGCGGCCGGCGTTGGTTTGTCAACAGGCAGAGTGGGTTCACCACTGGTTATATCCCAGGATCTCCTCCAGGGGCTTGCGGTCCTTCCGCTGGGTGGGGACATCCTGGGCGGGATAGCCCACGGCGATGGCCAGACGGGCGGTGCGGTCCTCCGGAATGTGGAAGGCCCGGTGCATCTTCTCCTGGCTCATCACGCCGATCATGCAGGTGCCCAGCCCCAGGGCGGTGGCCGCATAACACAGGCCCATCGCCGCCATGCCGATGTCCATCTGGGAGAAATACTGGCTGCCGTAACGATCCCCCACAGCGGGCTTGAGCTGGGCCTTCTCCTCGCAGATCAGGATGAAGGCGGGGACCTTGTCCCCCCAGGGACAGCCGGTGAGGCCGTCATCCACCAGAGCGTCCACCATGTTGGCCTTGGCCTCCGCCCCGTCCACCACGATGAAGTGCCAGGGCTGGGAGTTGCAGGCGCTGGGGGAGAGCCGGGCGGTGTCCACCAGCCGGGTGAGCAGCTCGCGGGGGACCGGCTTGGGCGCAAAGGCCCGGCAGCTCTTCCGCTGCCGCTGCAATGCTTCAAAATCCATAAAATCGCTCCTTTCCGACCTTTGCTGCTGTGAGTGCGGGGGAAAACAGGCGTATGCCCAAGACGCAGGCGTTTTCAGAAAACGCCTGCGTCTTTGTGCAGGAAGGGATTATTTGACCTCCGGGTGGAACTGCTTACAGGTGCACTTCTTCCACTTCAGGCCGCTGCCGCAGGGGCAGGGGTCGTTGCGGCCGATCTTGATGACCTTGCGCTGGGGCTGCTTCTGGACGGTACCGTCGCTGGCGCCGGACTCGCCGGTGACCTTGGCCACCCGCTCCCGGCGTACCTCCTGGTTCTGACGCAGACGGACCAGGAACAGGCGGCGGAGGGTCTCCTCCTGGATGGCGGCGATCATCTGCTCAAACATCTCGTAGCCTTCCTTCTTATAGGCGACTACGGGGTCAGTCTGGGCATAGGCCCGCAGCCCGATGCCCTGCTTCAGGTCGTTCATGGCGTCGATCTGATCCATCCAGTATTCATCCACCACCCGGAGCATCAGCACCCGCTCCAGCTCACGCATGAGCTGCTCGCCGAACTCATTCTCCCGGGCGGCATAGACCTCCTTGGCCTTGCCTTCCACCAGCTCCACCAGCTGCTCTGTGGTATACTGCTGAAGCTCCTCGTCAGTGAGGGCCAGCTCGCCGGGGTGGAGGAACATAGTATGGAACACGGCGGTGGCCTCGCGGAAATCCTCGGCGCTCATGTGATTCTGCTCGCCGATGTGTCCCTGGATGGCGTTTTCCACCGTGTTGTGGAGCATGGCCTGAATGGCCTCGTGCAGGTCCTCGCCGTCCAGCACCTTCCGGCGCTCCTCGTAGATGACCTTGCGCTGGGTGTTCATCACGTCGTCGTACTGAAGGACGTTCTTACGGGTCTGGAAGTTCCGGGATTCCACCTGGCGCTGGGCGTTCTCGCTGGCGTTGGTGAGCATCTTCTGCTCGATGGGGGTGTCCTCGTCCACACCCAGCTTCTCCATCATGCCCATCACCCGCTCAGAGCCGAACAGGCGCATGATGTCATCCTCCAGGGAGAGATAGAAGCGGCTCTCACCGGGGTCACCCTGGCGGCCGGCGCGGCCGCGGAGCTGGTTGTCGATGCGCCGGGACTCATGGCGCTCAGTGCCCAGGATGAACAGGCCGCCCACCTCACGGACCTTGTCCGCCTCGGCGCGGATCTCGTCCTTGTACTTGGCCTCCGCCTGGGCGTACTGCTGGCGGGCATTCAGGATCTCCTGGTCGTCGGTCTCGGCGTAGCCGGTGGCCTCGGCGATGAGCCCGTCGCTCATGCCGGACTTGCGCAGGTCGGCCTTGGCCAGGTACTCCGCGTTGCCGCCCAGCATGATGTCGGTGCCGCGGCCGGCCATGTTGGTGGCCACGGTGACCGCCCCCAGCTTACCGGCCTGGGCGACGATCTCGGCTTCCTTCTCATGGTTCTTGGCGTTGAGCACATTGTGCTTGATGCCCTTGCGCTGGAGCATATCAGACAGCTGCTCCGACTTTTCGATGGAGACGGTACCCACCAGAACGGGCTGTCCCTTCTCGTGGCACTCCTCGATCTGCCGGACGATGGCACGGAGCTTGCCTGTCTCATTCTTATACACCACATCGTGGTGGTCGATGCGCTGGACGGGGCGGTTGGTGGGGATCTCCACAATGTCCAGCTCATAGATGGTGCCGAACTCCTCCTCCTCGGTCATGGCGGTGCCTGTCATGCCAGAGAGCTT